>ENA-OQDX01000072-OQDX01000072.1-human-gut-metagenome-genome-assembly--contig:-NODE-72-length-11531-cov-1.062522_pt1 | contig 11531 bp, 8 predicted proteins | sample MGYA00242788_ERZ504621 | MGnify/ENA primary metagenome ERZ504621 (study PRJEB26092, sample SAMD00036303) | human gut metagenome | host: Homo sapiens | study: EMG produced TPA metagenomics assembly of the... | reverse complement strand
TGAAAGTATAATCCGATCCCTAGCTAAAGTGAGTGAATGGGAAATTCTATATATCTTCCTGCCAATTGAGTCAGCAAGTTCACTGGACAGCATTTTAGCATTACTTCCGGTGCAATAGATATCACATTTATTTTCGTTCAATAAACTCCGCAGACACAATTGGAATTCTTCAATCTCTTGGATTTCATCTACAAAAAGATAGTTATGATTATACCCAGTAACCTTCTTTAAAACATATTGATAAAGATCCATGTAGTTCCTAATTTCCGTGAAGGCAAGTTGCTCTTTATCTACAAAAATGATATTGGCTTCCGGTATGTTTTTCTTTATGATATCTGATATCTGTAAAAGAATGTAGCTTTTACCTATCCTACGTTGGCCGGTTATTACTTTTATTATACTTTTATCAATAAACGGTTCAATTCTCTTTATGTATAAAGGACGGGAGATATAATTTTTCATATTCAAACATGATTTAGTTTATATGCAAAGATATAAAATATTTCAATTATAATTGAATATTTCTATGTATATTCCACATTCATACATTATAAATAATATATGTAAACTAAATATTTCTCAACAAAAAAGAATTTTGGGACTTTTATGGATAAAATCTATATTTCAAGATAAATTCCTCTATATAATTTATCGTTATTCTTGAATAAAAAACATTTGTTGGGTTAATTAGTACATCACAAATTAAAAGGGTAGAATGAAATTTAATAATAACGTGCTTATTATCAGCTTTTAATTATTCAAAATGGTATGAAATGGGTACTTCAAACCACTTACCTCCCTTCGCCATATACCTTTATATAGAATATATAATAGAGTAAGCCTTGTTTTATAATGATTGTAAATTATTAATTTTCAGCAATATACATATATTGTAGTTCCGCGAAAACTCTGGTGATTTCGTACATCGGTATGAAGACTCAAGAAGTGGTAATCAAACCGAGCGTAAAAGTGGTTATGATTCCTGATACAGAGATACTTGATGAAGTAACAGTAGTGGCTTATGGCACTAAACGTAAACAAGATTTGGTGGGTTCTATCAGCAGTGTAAAGAATGAGATTATCAGTAATTCACAAGCTACATCCGTGTCCAATGCACTAGAAGGAGCTGTGGCTGGTTTGCAAGTTGTAAGTTCTTCCGGCCAGCCGGGACAAGATGCCAATATCGTATTACGCGGTATCGGTTCTATTTCGGCCAGCAACAATGCACTGATCGTAGTAGATGGTGTGCCCTTCAACGGCAAGTTGTCGGACATCAACCCTACAGACATTGCTTCAGTGAACGTGTCGAAAGATGCTGTATCCAACTCTTTGTATGGTTCCCGTGCAGCAGGTGGTGTGGTCATGATTACTACCAAGACCGGACGCAAAGACAAGGTGGCCATCAACTTTAACGGCTCCTGGGGGGGTGGCACAGCGTGCGTACAAGGACTATGATATGGCTACTGATCCGGGAGAGTTCTACCGTTTGTCTTGGTATGGTCTTCGTAACACCTATTGGGCAGCCGGAAACTCCATTGAAGAATCTAACTTGGCAGCCAGCCAGGATTTGCTGGGCGAACTGGGTAATTACAATGCTTACATCATCCCGCAGGGAGAGTATCTGGTAACCCCCGATGGGAAACTTAATCCCAATGCACGTCCGCGTTATAATGATTCGTTTGCCGATGCCTTGTTCGACAATGCCTTCCGTCAAGAGTACAATGTATCTGCATCGGGTGGTAATGACCGCACAGATTACTATGTATCTATGGCTTTCTGGACAATGACTCTTATGTGCTAGGTTCTTCTTATGAGCGCTTTACGGCTCGTGCCAACGTTAACTCTCAGTTGAAATCCTGGTTGAAGGTAGGTACCAATGTAGGCTATTCCAAAGCAACTCAGAATGGTGTACAAGAGAATGCCGGAGCTGCCTCCAATCCTTTTGAGGTGGCACGCTCTTGGGCTCCCATCTTCCCGGTTCATGCCTATGATGCAGAAGGTAATATGAAATATTATGAGGACGGAAGTCCTATGTATGATGCCGGAAACGGTGAGACAGACGGTACATCTAAACGTCCTACGGCTACTAACCAGAATGTGATAGCCAATATGAAAGAGGATATTCGTGAAACTGTGTACAATAATCTGACTTCACGCTCGTATCTGGAAATCTCGTTCTTGAAGAATTTCAAGTTTACAGCAAACTACAGTTATGATTTCACGAACAGTAGCCAGACAGTATTCTACACTCCGCTCATCGGTGACGGACAGTCTTTCGGTGGTCGTGGTACAAAAGGAAGCTACAACACTACGACTACCAACTTCAACCAGATTCTGGCCTACAGCAATGTTTTTGGCGATAACCACCACTTGTCGGCCAAGATAGGTCACGAGTACTATAAGTATGAATATCAGTATTTAGCAGGACAGAAGACCAATTTCTTTAATCCGAACAATCCGGAACTGGACAACGGTGGACAAATGCAATACATTAACAGCTACACGGCAAACCATAACATCGAGGGGTATTTCGGTATGGCAGACTACGACTATAGCAACAAATATTATCTTTCTGCAGCCTTCCGTCGCGACGGTACTTCCCGCTTCTTGGACCGCTGGGGTAATTTCTGGTCGGTAGGTGCCGCTTGGCGTATTTCCAACGAAGCATTCATGGAGGGTACAAACTCTTGGTTGAACGACTTGAAACTGCGTGCGTCTTATGGTACCCAAGGTAATGAAAGCATCCTTTCGGAGTATGACTATGCCTATGTGTACACGCCTTATCAAGACCAATACACAGTTACTTGGAATGGTTCAGAGTTGGGTTATTCACCGGAATTCTACGGTAATCCGGACTTGACTTGGGAAAAGCAGAAGACTTTTGACGTGGGAGTAGATTTCCGTCTATTCGACAGAGTATACGGTTCATTCGAATATTTTTATCGTCGTACAGACGATATGCTCTTCAAGCGCCCTGTAGCTTACTCTACAGCCGGACGTCCGTATAATTGGGAAAACCTGGGTGCGATGAAAAACACTGGTATAGAGTTTGAAGTGAATGTGGATATTTTCAATCAGCCCGACCTAAAGTGGACGGTATCGCTCGTGGGATCTCACTACAAGAACCGCATCGTGACACTGCCCGAAGAAAACCGTGAAAATGGTATCACTTCCGGTCCGTTCAACCTGCGCGAAGGTAAGAGCCGCTTTGAATACTATACTTATATGTATGCCGGCATGGACGAAAAAGGAAATGCCATGTGGTACATGGATGAGACAAACGAGAAAGGGGAAGTGACAGGCCGTACTACCACCACCACTTATGCAGACGCAACCCGCTACTTCATTGGAAAATCTGCACTGCCCGATTTCAACGGTGGTTTGAGCACTACTTTCTCTTACAAGGGAATCGACCTTTCTATAGCAACGGCTTTCCAAATTGGTGGCTATGCTTATGACTATTCTTATCTGTCCGGCATGAGCTCTTCATTCTACGTAGGTCATAATAAGGATATGTGGAAAACATTCAACCCTGAGACCGGTCAAGGTTCACTTCCTATTTGGAATGCTGACAATGCTTCCAACTCTTTCACTCAGCAATCAGACCTCAATCTGATAAAGGCCAGCTACTTCAGCATCCGTAACATCACTTTGGGCTACACATTGCCGAAGAACCTGATGCAGAAATTGGGTGTTGAGAAACTGCGTATCTAGCTACGGCAGATAATCTCGGCTTGTGGTCCAAACGTCAGGGATTTGACCCTCGTGTGGCAATGGCTGGTTCTGATGATGAATATGGAGGCTATTCTCCGATGCGTGTGATTTCCGGAGGTATCAACCTTACATTCTAAACTAAAAAATAAAATTGTATATGAAGATAATGAAATATATGATGCAGGTGCTTCTTGTTGGGGGCCTGCTTACATCTTGCATTGAAGATGCTGATGTTACCGCTTATTTGACTGAAGACCAACTGGGCAATGTGGCTCAGGAAGATCCTGATAAGGCTTTTTCAGCTGCTGTGGCAGGTATGTATACTGATATGCAACAGTATGTTGACGTCAATATGAGTCACAACTATTTCGGTCAAAAGAGTTTTGATTACTTAACATCGCTGATGGGCAACGATATGATTATGACCGGACGTTTCGCCATGAGTATGTATCATTATTTGCTGGATTACTGGCAACAGAACTATACTCCGACCAACAACCGTTGGAAAGAGTACTATCGCGTCATAGCCAATGCCAACAATATCCTCAAGCTGATTGACCCCAGCAGTGAAGATCCCGCCAATTTGAAATATCGTGCCATTGCCCTTGGTTTCCGTGGCTATGCCTACTTACAACTGACTTACTTATATCAGCATTCCTACTATACCGGTGCGGATGGAACGAAATGGGGCCGTGGAGAGAAATATGACTTCTCCCAGTTTCCGTGTGTACCGCTTATTACAGAGGATACAGAAGGTGACCAGCCACGTGCTACTGTAGCCCAAATCTATGAACAAATCAAGAGTGACCTTACTACTGCTTTCGACTTGTTCAAAGATTTGGATATGACGCGTACTTCCTCACCCACTGATATGGATGGCTGCGTGGTAGCTATGCATTTGGCTCGTGCGAACATGGTTATCCATGAATGGGATGAGGCGATAAAGTATGCGCAAGTGGTGATTGATAATTTCCCTATATTGCAGAGTGAAGACCAGATACTCCAGGGATTCAGTAATATCAGCTTGCCGGATGTAGTATTCGGTAGCGATGTTACAGCAGACAATAGTACAACTTATATGTCTTTCTTCTCGCAGATGGATACTTATGGCGATGGTTATGCCGGCATCGGTGTATGGCGCGCTGCCTTTAAGCCATTAGTAGACCGTATCGCGGATACTGATATCCGTCTGCAATGGTTCTGCTGCGACCGCTCTACTGGTGTAACAGATGCTTCCGGTAATCGTATAACATTGATTCGTGACACTCAGTCTCCAGTTGCCGTGGAATACCAAGCTGTAAAATTTATCGGTACAGGTCGTGATAACATCAAGGCCGGTGTGTTCAGCGGATGGGAGCTGGGAGATTATATTTACCTGCGTTCAGAAGAAGCTTACATGATAAAAATGGAGCTTTGGCTCACAAGGGTTCTGTAGAAGCAGTGACTGAACTGAATAGCTTTATGAAGACTCGCCAGCCCGATTATAATTACACTTTCACGAACAAGGCTGACCTGATAGAGGAAATCATTTATCAGAAACGTGTAGAGTTCTGGGGTGAAGGTTTGGAATATATTGATAATCGTCGTTTGAATATTCCTGTAGATCGTACAGATGAAACTTGGGGCGCAGAAAATAATAATCACTTCTCTGCCGGTAAGTTCCGTTATAACCAAGAAGACAGGCCGTTCCTTTACCAATTACCTCTCTCTGAAATAGAGAATAATTCTCAGCTTTCTCCGAGTGACCAGAATTAATACTTCAAAGGACATGTTATACGGAAAAATGACACAGAAGCGCTATCTGTGCAGACTAATCAAGTTGCATTACCCCAACAATAATAATGCGGCAATTATGATGATTCATCCGGTTGAACATACCGGAATTTCATAATAAAGTGTTTTTGAGAAGCCACTCATTGTGAAATGGGTGGCTTTTCTTCTCTTAATCCTACAAAAGACTTCAGGGGAAGTGTTATTTCAAGATTACATATCTTCCAAAAAAAGCCCTTTATAAGAAACAGAGCAGTTTTCCCATTCTTTGTTGATTGTGAGAAAATATTCTCCTTTTTTCTTCAATATCCCCCAATCTATCCGTTCATTATTGTGTTCAATTTTTACCTATTCGTAAAATGAAAAAATACAATGCCGGTCTTCCATCCGTTGGCTTCAATAAAAGTGAGGTCTTACCGATACGCCTAAAACCGTCATTTACGATTCTTCTTGAGACTGTTCTGCTATATTCTTTAAAACTGCCAATTCTTTTTTCGACTATAGAATTTCATAATATACCTTATCATTTTACACCAAGTCCACTATTATCTAATGCACATTACGATAATACCAATTAGAGACGATAATTTGTATAAAATGAATTTCTCCTTGAACTTTTACACAAGAAACTATAAAGTAATTTATTAAGCTCCTTTAGAAATGATCTCATAAGTTCATTAGTTTTTTATACAGCAAACACAGATTTCCTATATTTGAAATAGGAATAAACTAATATTTATCTCTATCTGAAATGGGAATGGTTATTCTGTAATTTGAAATAGTATTTACATGAAATGCAATATTCTTATGGATGAAATAAGTAATACAAGTAAATATTCAACGAAAAATAAACAAATAATAGATATTGACATAATTACCCATTCTTTTAAAAAGAGGAATACTAATTTTACAACCGTAGTACATTAATTGATACTCAAACAGCTATTAATCAAAATATTACATTTATTAATGGTATCACATAAGTAAGGTTTTGTTTATTGTAGACCCATATAGGACAGCTTTGAAAAGAGTATTCCTTGTTTTAGCCAATTCTTTGACTTATTGTATATTCTTTATTATCAATATATTATACACATTGTAGTTCCGCGAAAACTCTGCTAATTTCGTATGTTGGTATGCAAACGCAAGAGGTGGCTGTCGCACCTTCTTTAAGAGTCATCTTAAAGTCCGACAGTGAAATTCTTGATGAAGTAACAGTCATAGCTTATGGTACTGCAAAGAAGAACTCACTAACAGGTTCTGTTGCTACTATCAAATCCAGTGATATGGAAAAGCTTCCAGTTACTTCATTTGAGAAAGCATTACAAGGATTGTCGCCTGGACTGCAGATCGCAAGTGTCTCCGGTCAACCGGGTTCGTCTACACAGGTACGTATTCGTGGTATCGGGTCTATGTCTGCCTCAAGTACCCCACTTTATGTTATAGATGGAGTTGCTATTGAAGCTGCAAACTTAAGTGAAGTTGCAAATACCAGTAAATATGGAACAAGTGCAAATCCACTTTCAAACTTAAATCCGAATGATATTGAGTCTATTACCATCTTAAAAGATGCTTCTGCTGCTTCTTTGTACGGATCACGTGCGGCCAATGGTGTTATTCTGATCACAACGAAGCAGGGTAAAAAAGGACAAGCCAAGGTTAGTTTTAAAGCTCAAATGTCATCTTCCAAACTCCCTTCTGGTGGTTATGATTTGATGAATGCCTCCGAACATTATGCTCTGTATTATGGAGGCTTCTATAATAATAATATTGCTAAAGGCATGTCCTCAGAAGAAGCTTCCGCTGCAGCCAACAAATCCACACAAAGCATGTATGGGCGAAATCCATATAATGTTGCTAACCCTCTGGATGCTTCTGGCGACTTGACATCTGGTGCTCAATTGATGATTGATACCGATTGGTTGGATGAAGTCTTCAGAACCGGGATGTCACAAGAATACGATATCAGTGTAAATGGAGGAAACGAGAAATCAAAATACTTCATTTCTATGGGATATATGAATCAAGAGGGTATTGTGATTGGTTCGGATTTTGAACGATATTCAGGTCGTACAAATGTCTCAACGGAAATTAAACCTTGGTTCAGTATGGGTATCAATTCCACTTTCTCTTTGGCAAAACAAAACACTCCTGTAGGTGGAGGTGGCGGTGCTAGTCCTTTGACTAATGGTATTTTCCTACCCAATGCTGTTCCTGTATATGATTTGGATGAAAATTTCCAAATGCAATATGATGAAAATGGCAAACCTCTTTATAACTTCAAGAATCCCATATTTCAGGATATGAATGTTATATCATTTGCACAAACTGACAAATATGCAACTAACACATACCGTGTTTTGGTAAATCCCTACGTGGATTTCAACTTTTATGGAGTTCATTGGAAAACAAGTCTTTCATATGATTATATCAATTTGGATGAAACGCAATGGTATAATGCGGAACATGGTAATGGTAAAGCTGCACAAGGACGCTTGTACAAATATGCCATTTGGAACAACACTTTTGGATTGACCAGTACATTAAATTATAATTTCAACATAAAGGAAGACCATCACTTCTCGGTATTGGCTGGTTATGAAATCTATAATAAAGAGTACAAGCGCACTTATGCACAAGGAACAAAATTTCCGATTGGTGGTTTGACAGAGCTGAATGTAGCTGCTACTCCGCAAGAAGTAGGTTCTGTAACAGATAAAGAGCGCATGCTTTCTTATTTTGGTCGATTAAATTATGATTATCAGAATAAATATTTTGCCTCATTCAGTATTCGCTCCGATGGTTCTTCACGTTTTGCACCGGGACATCGTTATGGTACATTTTGGAGTGTCGGATTAAATTGGCGCGTCAGCGAAGAAAACTTCATGAAATATATTACCTGGATCGATGACTTGAAACTACGTGCCAGCTATGGTACTTCAGGTAACAAAACATCTGATTACTTATATGGTTACCAAGCTTTCTATGAAGGTGGAGCCAATTATAACGGAGAGTCTGGCTTCAGACATTCTCAATTAGCAAATCCTGATTTGTCATGGGAAAAATCCAAAAACTTCAATGTGGGATTGGATTTTGCAGTACTTAACAGTCGCCTGCATGGATCCATTGACTATTATATCAAAAACTCTGATGAACTGTTATTGGAAAAACCTTTAGCCGGTTCTACGGGGTTGGACATAATTATGTCTAATTTGGGTGGTATGCGTAACTCTGGTATAGAAGTAGATTTGCATTCCCTGAATATTCAAGCCGGAGACTTTAATTGGGGAACCGACTTCAATATCTCTTTTAACAAGAATGAAATCACTTCTTATCCCGAAGAACAGGAAGTTGTTGGTACAAAAGTTCGTACGGTAGGCTACAGCCTTTATGAATTTTACATGCAAGAATGGGCCGGAGTAGATAAAGAAACCGGTGCTCCACTTTGGTATAAAGACGTAAAAGATGATAAAGGTAATCCGACAGGTGAAAGAACTACCACTTCAACTTACTCTACTGCAGACAAATACAAACTTGGTTCTGCACTTCCCAATGTATTTGGAGGTTTGAATAACACATTTACATTTAAAGGATTAGACCTTTCATTCCTCTTTACTTATAGTTTTGGAGGAAAGATATATGATGCGTACGAAGCCAATTTGCTGAATGATGGTAACAACAACGGTTATCAAGCCATCAAAGATCAAGCGAATTATTGGACAAAAGAGAATCCAAACGCTCCGAATCCTGCATTCTTGCCCAATAACACTTCAAGTTCTCATTCTACATCAAGCCGCTATTTGCACGATGCAGATTTCATTAAATTTAAAAATATCAACTTAGGTTATACTCTACCAAAAAAAGGACACAGAAGATACAGTTGGAGACAGTACGTTTCTTTGGAAGTCTGGAGAATATCTGTGTATGGAACTTGGATGGTAGTTTCAAAGGTTACGATGTGGAATTGGGAGGTGTAACCGGAGTATTGGACGGTGCAGGTACGGTTCCATTGCCTCGTACAATCTTATTTGGTATAAATGTTGGTTTCTAATTTAAAATTGAGATTACGATGAATAGAATAAAGCAAACTATAATAGCACTTGCAATAGGTCTTAGCTTAGCAAATTGCGGTGATGATTTTTTTGGATACTACTTCTTCGGACCAAATGTCCGATTCTAACACCTTTACTACGATAGACGGTGCGCAGCAAGTGTTGACCGGTGCTTATGACTGGTTGACCAATGGCTGGTTGGCTCATATGACCAACCAATATATTTTCTTCTTGCCTGACATTATGGGAGATGACGCATTGGTGACACCTGACCCCAACTACAATTATGGACGTTTGTGTCTCCTTATCAATATACAGTTTCTCCAGGAAGTACCTATACTGATGACCCGTGGAAGGGATGTTACAGTATCATAGATAATACGAATGCCATTTTGGATAATATCGGAAACCTGGCAGAAAGTGCAGAGCGTAACAGAATTGAAGGTGAAGCGCTATCTCTAAGAGCTTATACTTATCATTTCTTAGTAAGAATGTATGCCAAACCTGTAAACAAGTACCCGGATAATCCGAGCATAATTTTACGTATTTCTTCTGGAACAGAAGACCTTCCTCGTGCTACAGTAAAAGATGTTTATAATCAGCTTGTCGTTGACATGGAAAAAGCATGTGGATTGTTGGACCAACATTCTTCTTCATCCAAGGCATATATCGGTGCGAATGCTGCTCATGGAATTCTTGCACGTTTGTATTTGGATTTAGGTGATGAAACAAATGGTATCAAACATGCCAATGCTGCATTGAAAGGTGTTAATTTGATGAATACGGCAGTTTACACAGCTGATTTCTGTGAAGTTAACTCAGAAACACTTTGGGCTTTCGAATGTCCAACTGATGATAATCAATTCTATCTTTCATTACCCTCTTTCTGGTATTTGTGTGGAGATGATTATGAAGATGCTGTTATTGGTTATAGCTCATTACGAGTTTCAAAGGCTTTGATTAATCTAATGGAAGATAAAGATATACGCAAAACTCAGTTCCCGAAAGATTCTGAAACAAACGATTATATCAGTGAAACAGGATACTTGACAACAAAGATTCATAGTCGTAACAATGAAATGGGACAAGGCTCTTTCAATATGCTGCGTGGTTCTGAGATGTATCTTATTATTGCTGAATTAGCTGCTGACAAACAGCATTATGATGTGGCTAAAGAAGCATTAAATGTTGTTCGGATAGCTCGTGGATTGGATAAATATAGTGGAACGGATGCCGGTTTAGCAGATGAGATACAACAAGAAAGAAGGCGTGAATTATTTGCAGAGGGACATCGCCTATTCGACATGAAACGTAGAGGTTTGGCATTGACAAGAACTGGAGTTGACGGACACGATTTGTGGACTAGTCAATTAGACCTTCCTGCTGGCTCTGATAGATTTGAATTACCTATTCCGCAAGCAGAGATTGATGCTAATGGAGAACTGACAAATAATGATCAGAATCCTGCTTATAAATAAGTCTGTAAGAAGGAGTATATCTGATTTCTGAACTTTCAAAACATCTCTATTTGATAGGGTGTTTTCTAAATAAAGTGTTTTAAAAGCCGTTCACTGTGAAGTAAGCGGCTTTTGTTATTCTATCTTTTCCACTTTATTTCTGCAACAATCATTTCCAAATAGGACGTATAGAAATCTGCTGCCGGGGATTAACGGTTATTTCTTCCTCGTCTTCCAAAGTAATAATTATGCCTTTAGATAATTGATAGTTGTCGTACCAAGTAAGTATCTTCCACAAATCCTATATATGATTTTATCGTGTCCGGACTTTTAACATCGACAGCCTTAGTTACAGAATTGTACGCAAAGCGATGAGTAGCGTTACTTGCCAAATAATACATCATCTCTCCAAGCTGCCTTTCATTGCTTATCTTGTTTCGCACCACTACATCCTTATAAATGATGTCGGTATAGAGTGAAAGCAAGTAGTTATCATTATCTGACTGAATGTAATTGAGGAAAGCTTCCTATTCCTAGG
>ENA-OQDX01000070-OQDX01000070.1-human-gut-metagenome-genome-assembly--contig:-NODE-70-length-11643-cov-0.799062_pt1 | contig 11643 bp, 7 predicted proteins | sample MGYA00242788_ERZ504621 | MGnify/ENA primary metagenome ERZ504621 (study PRJEB26092, sample SAMD00036303) | human gut metagenome | host: Homo sapiens | study: EMG produced TPA metagenomics assembly of the... | reverse complement strand
ACCGAAACTGCGGGTAGCTGTGGTAGAACTTCCCACGGTAGCCTGGTTGGCCCAGGATGTTCCGACGGACGACTCCGCATCGTAGTTTTTCAGTGCTTTGTAGAAGTAGAAGAGATTACGTCCGAAGACCGACACACTCAGCCGGCCCAGTCCCAGTTTGGAGATCATCTTTTCGGGAAATTGGTAGCCGATGGTCAATTCACGCAGTTTGACATAAGAATTGTCGAATACCGAATGGCGGTATGTCAGCTGTTCGGCCTCCGTTCCCCAATTATAGGTGGTGTTGTAGTAATAGCCTGCCGGAATGATACGTGTGTTTCTTTCGCCAGTGGAGGCCACTACACCCGGAAGAATGATGCCGTCGTGGTAGATTATCTCTCCGTTGGGGCCGACACCCGTGGAAGGGTCTACTTGTACCGGAATTCCGCTGGAACTGTTGTCGCCCGGATAGTAATAGGATAGTCCGCCGTGTTCCGTATCACGGTACTTCAGGGATTCGGGTGTCAGACCCACTGCGGTGGCATATTGGTTCATTTCGTTGATAACATCTCCTCCGATGCGGAAGTCGATACTGAAATCGAGGAATACATTCTTGTAGGAGAAAGAGTTGAATAGACCTCCTACGCCTGCCGGATTGATGTTGCCGACTTTCTGCAATTCGGTTTGGTTGAGGTAAAGACCTTTATCGGAAACGAGGTACTCACCGTTTTCGTTCACCTGGGGAACCTGCGCATAGATGTCACCCATTGGCTGGCCTTCCACAGCTTGTATTTTTATTCCACTACCTCCGGAGTTGAGTATTTCCAGATAGGGCACTCCATCGGCCAGTTTCACTACTTTGTTCTTATATACACCATAGTTGGCTGTCAGGTCCCAGCGGAAATCTCTGGTCAGTATGGGAGTGGCACTGATTGATATATCCCAGCCGTGGTTGGCTACCTCGCCCACATTCATCAACACATTCTTTACGCCTGATGTGGAAGGTTGCGGCGTGGAGAGTATCTGGTCCTTTACACGGTTGTTGTAGTAAGATACATCTATACCCAACCGGTTGTTTAAGAACTTGCTTTCCAGACCTATCTCGTATTCGTACTTCTTTTCCGGACGGATATCTGCATTCCCCCATGAAGAGGGAATGGTGTTCCAGGTGAATCCGTTGTCCGAACCTTGCTCGTAGACGATATTGGCGGTATAGGTTTCAGGAGCATTTCCTACGATACCGTATGAGAGGCGCAGTTTTCCATAGTTCCACCATGACGGCATGTGGAAGGCTTGGGTGAAGAGGAAACTCAGATTGGCGGAAGGATAGAAAAAACTTTGGTCTTTTAGGGTAGACGAGCGTTCCTGGCGTCCGGTCAGTTCAAGGAATAGATAGTTGTCCCATCCCAGGCTCAGTGTACCCATATAGCCGGTTTTCAGTAGTTCCATACGTTGCAGGGTACTGCTTGGCGTGTAGCGGCTGGCATTGAGGTCGAACCAGTTTTCCGTGACAAGCCCGCCATTGGTGGAGACCCTGATATTGTTCATATTTTCGTAGCGTCCGGTCCAGCCTACGGTGGCGGCAATGTCGAAGCGGTTGATATTATAGTTGAAGTTCAACATAACATCTCCATAGACAATGTCGTAACGGCGGTTGATGGACTGGAAGCTACCGTTGGGGTCGTATAGGGAATTGGGTTGTTCGCTTTCATATTTCAGTGTTTGCTTCACATCTGTGATATCAGTTGAAACCTGGGCGCGCAGACTCAGCCAGTTGGTTATCTGCCAGGTGGGGCGAATCATACCGATGAGCCGGTTCTCTGTCTCGTCGCTATGGTGATGGTACATATTCCACAGCATGTTGTTCACTCCGGTGGCGTAACTGGGGTCGTAGGCCCATGATTCCTCAGGAGTCAGCGTGGCGTTTCCTCCGACAAAGGTATTACGGTATCCCAGACTGGTGACGTAACTTTGTTTCAGATAGGGAATGTCCAGGAAGGTGGAGAACATGTTGCCGAAACCGCTGTATAGGTTGAGCGAGGTTTGCGGGCGGTCTTCTACATTCTGTACGATGTAGTTAAGGGAGTATTCCAGTTTCAGCGGTTTCGCCAGTTGATACGAACCGGTCAGCTTGAAGTTGTGTTTGGTGAAGCTTCCGGTCAGGGCATTGGGAATCTCGTCCATGAATGTGTAGGAGAAGCGGTTGCTGGTGGTTTCCGTCCCTTGTGAGATGGCGAGATTGTAAGTCTGGGTCCAGCCGGTGCGAAACAACTCTTTCCACGGGTTGTCGGTCAGTGCCTGGTAGGGGCGCATCTTCCCGTCCCAGTAAAGTACCTCGCTGCCGTCGTATTTCGGGCCGAAGGACAAGGTGGTGGAACGGAGGCTTTTGTAGCTTTGTCCGTTTAGGGTTCTCTGATAGAAGCCTCCCGTCTGTTTCTCATAATCGCTGTATGCGGTGTTGTAGGTTCCCGGCCCGTATACGGTCTGTACTTTTGGTAGATAAGCCGGTAAGTTTGCCATGACTTGGGCATTGAAGTCCACCGTCAGCTTGCCGCTTTTGGTGCGCTTGCTAGTGATGACTACCGCACCGTTTGCAGCCTCCGAGCCGTAGAGAGCTGTGGCGGAAGCTCCTTTCAGAATACTGAGGCTCTCGATGTCCTCTGGGTTGATGTCTACCAGACCATTGGAACGGATTTGTCCGTCGTTGCCAAATTCGGCGAAGTCCGTGCTTTTACCCGTGCCGCCGTTGCGGATGGGTACACCGTCCAGAATGATGAGTGGCTGGTTATTTCCAGTGATGGAAGTCAGTCCGCGTACGTTGATGGAGACAGCTCCGGCAGAACCGCCTTGTGTCTGTGTGATGCGGACTCCCGGTGCTTTACCGTACATGGCAGAGGCAAAGTTGGGTGCTCCTGCCTTTACCCAATTCGTCTGCACTGATGGTACTGATGGCATAGCCGACACGTTTCGTGTCTTTTTTGATACCCATTGCCGTTACTACGACTTCTTTCAGTTGCTGGGTATCTTCGCTGAGTGTAATCTTCAGGTCGCCTTGCTTTTTTTCGTTTTGCCAGGTTTATCTCCCGAGTAGCATAGCCCATGTAAGCGATAGAGAGTGTTGCATCTGCAGGAACGGTCAGTGTGAAGTTGCCGTCCACATCGGTAATGACGCCGTTGTTGGTGCCTTTCTGTATGACGCTGGCACCGATAAGCGGTTCTCCCGTTACATCTCTTACAATGCCTGTAATGGTTCGGTTCTCTTGTGCAAAGGCTGTTCCGGTGAAAAGAAATGTTAATAACCAACTTGCAATAATCAAACTTTTTTGGAAGTGCGACGCTGAATGTGGAATGTCACACCGTTTTCTCATCCTGATTTTCATACTACTGAAAAATAATTGATTTATCTTATTATAAATGTTACGTCCTTTCGGCAGATATTTTAGCAAGAGGTATGCCAAACGAAAGGCAGACTATCCTTTTAAGGATGAATAATGTTGATAATCAATTGCTTATTTTCTATCGGGAAAAAGGGAAGTTCGGGTGTTTGTGGTGTGGAGATGTGGAAAAAATCCACAGTAGGTATTCCACAATTTCCCTCTCTTCCCTTGCAGTCTTGTTGTCGACCCTTATTGGTAGCCTTGTTCATCGGAGGTATGCTCTATCACTACAATAAAAATCTGGTGCAGTTGCAGTGGTTGCATTTTTTTTTCAGGGTGGGAGTGTTTTTGACCTTTATCCGGGAAGGATTACTCGAACGAAAGAGCTATCAGCCTGCGGTTTGTGAGATTGATATTAAGCCAGTATAAATCAGAGAATCACTTTCAAAATGTGACTACTATGGTTACTGTGGCAAATATAGTTATTCTTGATGGAAGAACTGCATGTTTGGCGTAATAAGTATCTATGTTTGGGAGAGAAAGGATAGGGAGGTACTCTTACTTTTAGGAAATTAATATCATGTTTGCACCTTATTTGTTTCGTGCAACATGATATTAATAAATCTTAGTGGTTTATTTTACTTCCCACGTATCATTCGTCATCAATAACTCCTCGAAGTTGTGATACTTCTTCTTGGCAGACACCTCTTCGATTTGTTCATGAACAGCATCGTCGTAAGTAGGAGCTTCCACATCGCGGATAACACCGAGTGCAATCGGGAAGTCGGGACCTTCCATCAGGGCAAGCTTCAGTTGCAGGGTGTTGTCCATGCAGTGGGCATCGTGGATGAGGATATCCTTCTCTGTAATGCCGTTCTCACCGAGTTTCACGACTTTTAGACCAAAGCCTTCCTGCATCAGTCCGTATTCGTTGTTCTCGCCGAAGAGCATTGGTTCGCCGTGTTTCAAGTAGATAGCATTCTTGGCGCGGTCTTCCTTTTTGGCTACGGAGTCATGCGTACCGTTATTGAAGATAACGCAGTTTTGCAGAATCTCGCAAACGGAAGCCCCTTTGTGAGCCATGGCTGCCTTCAATATTTCCACTGTCCCCGGAGCATCGGTAGCTACCGCGCGGGCAAAGAAACGGCCGCGGGCACCGAAGCAAAGCTCTGCCGGGTGGAATGGATCTTCTACCGTACCATAGGGAGACGACTTGCTGACGAAACCACGTGGAGAGGTCGGAGAATATTGACCTTTGGTCAGACCGTAGATGCGGTTGTTCAGCAGAATCATGTTCAGGTCGATGTTACGGCGTACGGCGTGGATGAAGTGATTACCGCCGATGGCCAGACCGTCACCGTCGCCGGAGATTTGCCATACCGTCAGGTTGGGATTGGCAACCTTGGCACCTGTAGAGATGGCAGCAGCACGTCCGTGGATGGTCTGCATCGCATACGTATTCATGTAATAGGGCAGACGGCTGGAGCAGCCGATACCTGAGATGACGGCATTCTCCCAAGGAGCTTTGCCGATTTCTGCCATTGCTTTGTGCAGTGAAGCCAGAAAGAAGTGGTCACCACAACCCGGACACCAACGGGGTTGTCCTTTTTTTATAGTCTTTTGCTGTATATTCGCACATAATCTTTTTTAATTGATAGTTGATAATTGATAGTTGATAATTGGTGGCTGGTCATTGATAATCCGCATATTACGCATGGTTATTATCAATTGTCAACTGTCAATTATCAATTAATTTATTGAACGCTGCGACCAGCTCGGCAACGACGAACGGTTGTCCTTTGACTTCGTTGAACTGGTACGGGGTGAAGTTGTCTATCTTCATACGTAGATAACCTGCAAATTGTCCGAGATTCTGTTCGGCAACTACCACCTTCTTGTACTTCTTCAGAACGGTTTCCGTGTTCTTGGGGAGCGGATTCAGATAAGTGAAGTGGGCGAGGGCAACCTTCTTGCCTGCCTTGTTCATCTCTTCCATGGCCGAATACAAGTGGCCGTATGTGCCGCCGAAACCGACAATCAGCAAATCGGCATCGTCTGCACAGCCTTGCACTTCTACATCAGGTACGGGGATTTTGGCAACCTTCTCGGCACGCAGGTGGCACATCAAGTCATGGTTTTCGGGATCGGTGGAGATGGCACCGGTATTGCTGTCTTTCTCCAGACCGCCGAGGATGTGCATATAACCTTCTTGTCCGGGGATGGCCCAATAGCGGACACCTGTTTCGGGATTGCGTTTGTACGGAGTATAGTTGTCCTTCATTTCGGAAGTCACGTAGGGAGGGGTGATGGCGGGATAGTCTGCCAGTTTGGGCAGCTTCCAGGCGCCGGAGCCATTGGCTACAAAGCCGTCGGTCAGCAATACGACCGGGGTCATATGCTCCAGTGCAATTTTGCTTGCCATGTAGGCTGCGTCGAAACAGCTTGTGGGTGAAGAGGCGGCAATGACGGGCATTGGGCTTTCACCGTTGCGGCCGAACAATGCCTGCAACAAGTCTGTCTGCTCTGACTTGGTGGGCAGACCGGTAGAAGGACCGCCACGTTGCACGTCGAGCACAACCAGCGGAAGTTCTGTAATGACTGCCAGGTTCATGGCTTCCGATTTCAGGCAGACACCGGGACCGGAAGTGGAGGTCACAGCCAGCGCACCTGCAAAAGCGGCGCCGATAGAAGTGGCGCAACCGGAAATCTCGTCTTCGCACTGCACGGTCATCACGCCCAGAGACTTGTGCTTGGAGAGTTCGTGCAGTACATCGGTTGCCGGAGTAATGGGATAGGAGCCGAGGAATAGCTTCAAGCCAGCCTTTTCAGCTGCGGCGATGAAACCGTAAGCAGTCGCTTTGTTCCCCGTGATATCCATGTATCTGCCGGGAACGGTGGTTTTGCTTTCAATCTTATATGTGTGGGCTACGGAAGCATGGGTGTTGTGTCCATAGTCATATCCTGCATGGATGACCTTGATGTTTGCTTCGGCAATTTCGGGCTTTTTGGCGAATTTCTCGCGGATGAAATCTTCGGCTATCTTCAAGTCGCGGTTGAACAGCCAGCATACCAGGCCTACTGCAAACATATTGCGGCATTTCAGCATGGATTTGTTGTCCATTCCGGTGTCGGCAAGGCAGTCTTTCACCATCTTTGAGATGGGGGGCGGCGATGACATCCTGCTTAATACCCATTTCCTCTATCGGATTATCGGTCTTGAAAGCGGCCTTTTCCAAATCTGACTTCTGGAAAGCATCTGTATCGATGATGATGCAAGCAGTGGATTTAGCAAACTTATATTGGGTTTTCAGTGCGGCGGCGTTCATCGCTACCAATACGTCGCATTTGTCACCCGGGGTATAGACTTTCTCTGCACCGATATGTACCTGAAAACCGGAAACACCGGTAAGTGAGCCTTGCGGGGCGCGGATATCTGCCGGATAGTCGGGGAATGTACTGATATCATTGCCCACGGTAGCCGAAACTGTTGAAAAGATGTTGCCGGCGAGCTGCATACCATCGCCGGAGTCTCCGGAGAAGCGGACTACCACTTGCTCCAGTTCTTTGACCATCATGTCGTTTGCCATAACTTACGAATTACTATAGATTAATTTTTGGGGGTTACTGTATTCTATCACTGACCGACAAATTTCGTAAAGTTAATCGGATTAACAAAACTTTTTTCGGAAAATCGACAGAATACATTATCTTTGCATCCGCAATCTACTGCAATATGCAGAATCTATGCAAAAGCCCTTGTAGTTCAACGGATAGAACAAGCGTTTCCTAAACGTTAAATAGCAGTTCGATTCTGCTCAGGGGTACAAAATAACAGATTTAGATAGTGTGGAGTTTCCGCAGAATCCGCAAAATAAGGCTACTTTTGCAGTAAGATGTTCTACAAATAAAGATATGGCTACATTTAAAGCGGAGGTTTTTTCGGTCCAATTCATCATCCATTACTGTCCGGTAAAAAATGAGCGAATAGCCTATAGCTATCCGCTCAGAAGTTATCTTGGTATTTTTTTCATTCGAACGTATTGAGATTTTGATAAAACATAAATAAGTTTTTATTCTGCTATAACTAACTCCTGCGAATGTTCTACTTCCACGCATTGACCTTTCCATTCAAGGGTAGCGTGGACTCCTTCCGGAAGCACAATCCGGGCATGCAAGGTTTGGCCCGTCTTTAGGTATGCTACAGAGATGCTACCCAACGGATGGGGTATGGAGCCTGATGCCTCCGACAGGTGACCAAGAGCAGGAGTCAGACGAACTTTGGCAAACCCCGGAGCGCAGAGTGAATGCCCAACAACATACGATAGAACTCGATATTGAGATGGGCACTCCAGGCATGACAGTCGGAGCGCGACGGTTCGGGATTTTCTGCCCAGGTGGTGAGCCCGATGGCAAGCTGGTCTCGCCAGGGCTGCAGGGTATCGAGCAAGCGGTTGGCCATGCCGACCTTATCCATGGCTTGCTGTACGAAATAGCGGAAATAGAAAGTGGCTTGGATGAGTGTAGTATCATCAAGCATCTTGCGGCACACCTCTTGCGCTTCGTGTTCTTCAAGCACCTCAGCCAGTATGGCCAGGGCATTGACGTGTTGTGAATAAACATCGTGTTCAGGAGTATCGGCCAACAATCCGCGCGCGCTGTTCCAGTATTTGACTTTGATGGCGGCGGTTATCTGACGAGCTAAATCATGGTAATAATTTCCCAAAACTTCTAAGCCGAAAGCCTTTTCCATAGCGGCCTGTTCGCGCAGTGCCATAACAAACACCAGATTTTGATAGGCCGAGCTGCCGTCTTGACCGTAGTTGGGTTCTCCATAGTCGAAACCCATGGCCCAATCGGCAAAGAACCAATGGGGCATACGCGCCAGACTCTTGTCGGTCCGCAAGTATTCCTCGTAGCAGCCTATGATGTGACGAGCGGCGGGCAGGTATTGACGGAGCCACTGATGTCCGTCGCGCATCATCCAGTAGTCGTAGAGCATACCTATCCAACTGAGCGAATAGGAGGATATCATCTGTGGCGAGGCCGAAGGGTAACGGCTTTGTGTCAGCCCGTCGGCGGTCATCGACATGCGTCCCTGCTCGATGGCGTGCCGGGGCAGGAGTGTGTCGCGGGTGTTGTACAGGGTGAGCATGGCCTGAATCCGGCGTCGCCAAAATATTGAAGCTGTTCGTAATAGGGGCAGTCCATATAGGTTTCGTTTGGCACAGAGGCGGGCGGTGCGCCAGCCTATCTTCTCCATTTGCTCCAGTTCCCGACCTGCGCGCAGGTGACTCTCCTTCTTTAGCGGATAGGCCGTGAAGGTGGCTCCCAGGCATTCGATAGTTAATGCTTCGTCGGCTGTTTCCACCGTCAGTTCCAGATAACGCCAGGTACGCCACCAAAGTGTAGTCGTCTGCCGATGCGTACCCCCCATCCATCAGGAACTGGTCTTTCACTCCCATCATAACTTTGCCTGTTGTCTCATCGCGATGTGGTTTGGTGGCATGCCAGATGTCGGGCATATCGGGATTGAACAGTGCCTCGGCGTAACATACTTCCACACTAGCCCCCTTGCCGCCTGAAGTGGTCAGGTGGAGATAGGCATTGGTGAGCGAGTCGCGATCAATCAATACCGACGTTCTTGTATGTGGAGCAACGGTCAGTGGCAAGTTGATATCGCCTGCCGACACCTCGCGCATCTCCATTTGTGGTATGGAGCGAGGGCACAAGGAGGCGGCCTCCACGGTCGCGTGTACCCTTGTCGGCTGCCGCATCCAGGTTCCGGGCTTGCTTCCAATCGAATCCGGGGGCTTCTTGCTCTGTTTGCCATCCCCAGGGGTAGTTGTTGGCGTCAAACCGCTCACCGCGGTCGGCCGCATAGTAGCCGGGCACTACAAAGTCGTCGAGCGATGAATAGGATTCGCCCGTCAGCACCTGCCAATTCCAATCGGTGTTGAACACCGGGTCTGCTCCGTCGGCACATACCAATAGGGCAATCTCGTTGGTTCCCATTTGTGCCATCGGACGCTTCTCTCCATAGTTCCATACTACGGCTGCCAGGGTGTTTTTCCCTTGGCGAAGGTAGGGTGCGATATCCACCGTTTCGTAATTCCAGTTGCTGAGATCGCTGCGCGCCGGTCCCAGAGAAACAAGTACTCCATTGACAAAGAGTTTATACCTATTGTCTGCCGATACGCGTATCAGGTGCGCGTCGGGCACCGTGTTTAACTGCGCGCTTTTACGGAATAGGCGACACGCAGATCCGCGCCCGATTTTCTTGCGTGGCAACCAATCCATACAGCCGGCCATACAGACGCGTCGCAGGATAGTGCCAGGCAAAGAGAAAATAAAACGAAAACACTCTTCTTCATATTCATCAGTTATCAGGTATATTTTCTTCTTCCCAGGTATAGTCTTCCGTGCAGTGGATGTTCACCGACTGGTCTCCGCAGGCGATATTGAATTCGCCAGCCTCGAGTGTCCACTTCTTGCCGGTTCCCATAAAGGCGAGGTCGCTTGCCTTGATGCGGAAAGTTACTGTTTTGCTTTCATCCGGGGCGAGTACAATCTTCTCGAACCCGCGCAGGCGGCGATTGTCGGGCATGAGCGAAGCATAGAGATCGGAAGCATAGAGCATTACTGTTTCCTTGCCCGCCATGGCGCCTGTGTTTTTTACATCGACTGTGAAAGTGAGCACATCGTCTTTCGTGAAACTATTCTTATCGGCACGGAGGTTGCTGTAGGTATAGGTGGTATAGCTCATACCGGCTCCAAACCACCACTGTTCGTAGGTCTTGGCATTATAGTCGTATACACCGCTGATGGTCTCGCGCACTTCGCTCGCCTTATAGTCGTAGTTGACCATTGCATTCGGCTGAGCGCTGTAGGTATATGGCAGACGGCCGGAGAAGTTTTCATTGCCCGCTAAGAGTTCGGCCAGCGCATCTCCTCCATAATTGCCAGGCAGCATGGTGTGTACTACGGCCTTTGCCAAAGGTTCGATGTCGCTGATGGCGCGTCCGCGCGACTCGTTCAGCACCAGGATGATGGGCTTGCCCGTAGCAGCCAGTGCCTTCACCAGATTTTTCTGATTGGTACTGAGATTGATATCGGCAATGTTGCCCCGGGTCTCGGCGTAGGTATTCTCTCCGATGCACACTATCACATAGTCGTTGTCGGCAGCAGCAGCCACGGCATCGCCGATATTATCGGCATGATCCATTGCCCAGCGTTTCGAGTCGTAACTCACGCCCTCTACCAATGTCACATGATTGCTTCCGAACTTGTTTCGCAGGGCTTCATAGATGGTATTGAAATGCCCGGTAAATTCCTCGCGGTCGGCACCGTCGCCCTGCCAGGTATAGCTCCAGCCGCCGTTGAGTGTACGCATGCTGTTGGCATTAGGTCCACATACCAGCAGTCGGGGTGCCTTGCTTTATGGGCAATAAGCGACTTTGGCTGTCTACAGAGTCGTTCTTCAATAAAACGATGGATTCCAATGCGGCCTGCCGGCTGTATGCTGCAAACTCCTCACTACCGAATTTGGGATAATCTTTAGCAAAGGTGTTAGGCTGTTCGAAAAGTCCCACCCGGTGTTTCAGGCGCAGGATGCGTCGCACGGCATCGTCAATGCGTTCCATGCTGACGCCACCCTCTTCTACCAGTTCTTTGAGTAAGCCGTTGTAAGTGAATTGCGAGGGAACCATCATCATATCTACACCGGCATTGATGGCTAGCCGGATTGCCTCCTTGGCAGTAGGGACCACGCGGTCGCTGGTAACGGCTCCATCGATGTCTCCCCAGTCGGTTACCACCATTCCGTCCCAGCCAAGCCCTTCCTTGAGCCAGTCGGTGATAAATTCCCGGTTGACCGTGCCCTTCACTCCATTTACGTTGGAACTGTTGGTCATGATGCTTAAGGCTCCTTCCCGGATTCCCCGCAGAAAGGGCGCAAACTGCTTCTCGCGCAGTTCCTCGTAGCTCAATCTGGCCGGTGAACGATCCAGTCCGTTGTATGGTGCTCCGTAGGCAAAGTAATGCTTTAGGCAGCCTGCCACGTGGTATGCATCGATATGGTTAGGATTATCACCTTGCATGCCGCGAAGAGCGGCTGCCCCCATCTCGCTGGAGAGGAATACATCTTCGCCAAATGATTCATACTGCCGACTCCAGGCTTGCATTCTGCCGAGGTCGATACACGGGCCGTAAATCCAGGGTACATTACAGGCACGAGTCTCGTAGGCCACTATTTCGCCCATCTTATATACAAGGTCGCGGTTGAAAGTGG
>ENA-OQDX01000067-OQDX01000067.1-human-gut-metagenome-genome-assembly--contig:-NODE-67-length-12057-cov-0.826907_pt1 | contig 12057 bp, 16 predicted proteins | sample MGYA00242788_ERZ504621 | MGnify/ENA primary metagenome ERZ504621 (study PRJEB26092, sample SAMD00036303) | human gut metagenome | host: Homo sapiens | study: EMG produced TPA metagenomics assembly of... | reverse complement strand
TTCTTTTTCTTTTTAAGAAGGGCAAGCAAAAAATTCTCAAAACGGAAATCTTTAATTGTTTGATGCCTCCTAATTTCTGCATTTGAGAATTTACATATAAATGCCAACTTTATTTTCTCCATTATCGTAACAATTATTACAGTAGCAATTCATGACTTAAAACGCTACAAATTAATATTTCTTGATGCTCTAATTTTATAAAAGAACGATAACATCAATAAAAATGAAAGCGATATCATCACAACACACTGCCCCCAGCTCCGCCAGAGAATGACCAAAATTTAATCATTAAGTAATATATACCAACTGCGAGACCAGCACCCAATACCTTAACATAAAGAGTTTGCTTTGTAAATCCATAACCTATTACAATATTCTCAATAATAGAGAATACAGCAAAAAGGATGTTATAAACTGCAAAGATCCTAGCAAATGGATATGCATCGGCATATCTACCTGCTGTGAGCAAATCTATCAACAAAGGAGCAAAAATTATAAAAAGAAAATTAAAAAATCGCTGTACTACCAACAATCATAAAACATATACCGAATAGCTTCTTATGTCTTTTCTCTGCAATCGACTGATAAAGGTCAGGAAGAAAAAGTGCTACTAATTGTGTTAAAGAAGATGCTCATGTATGAAGCAATGGACAATCCCACACAATACAAACCGTAGGTATGCACATCGTGTATTTTTTCCAGAAATGATTTATCAATACCGGAAATGAAATACCATAGAAAAGAACCGAGGACTAATGGCCATGTAAATTTCAAACCTTTTTTCAGAATCTGCCTGTCTATCTCCCATTTGTTTAATGAATGAGCTATCGAATAAACAGCCACTATGCTCGAAGCTATCAATGCAGCCCATAACTTTCCTACAGCTCCATATTTATAATAAACCACCAGCAATAATGTTAATATCGTAGTGATAAGACATGCTACGATAGAAAAAACTGCAAACGGTCTTGCTTTTCTTCGTATCTTAAGTTTTGTCTTATAGAATGTACTAATATTCAAAACGTAACTTCTACAAACGTAAAACAGCATAGGGGTAAAAATCAAATTCAACATGAGATACTTGATGGAACACATAAAAAAAACATGTAAAAAGAATTAATGACCCGAGCCCCAACAACATAGAAGCTAAAAGAACCGTATCGCCCAATCTTTCTCTTTTCTCCTCTGGAGTAAAATAATACTGTCTGCTATAATATGAAAATAAGCAAAAGTGTAATATAGGATAGAGAAAAAGATTAAACGATGAATAGTATCCAATTATAGCATAATCAGCATGGGATAGGTTTGATGCATACAAAGGGTTAAGAACAATTCCGATAAATGCTACGAACAGAGATGCGCCCATATACCAAGATGCATTCTGAATATAAGCCCTAAACCTTTTGATATATTGATTCATCAAATTAAACAAAAAGCATATTAAATCCTGTTATAATCTAATGCTTTTCTAATTTTCTAGCAGGATTGCCACCCAACTTCATTAGCAGGAATATTTTTCACTGCTATAGCTCCCATTCCGACAGTGGCACCCTCGCCTATTTTTAAATAACCACGGAGGGAAGAGCTTGGCGCGACCCAAACATCATCCTCTATAATATTTCCGCCAGAGACATTAACTTCAGCAGCAATAATAACATTCTTGCCTATCACATTATTATGAGCAATATGGCATAAATTGTTTATTTTTGTATAATCACCTATCATGGTAGTTGACAGGGCACCACGATCAATGCAAGTGTTAGCACCTACTTCCACATAATTACCAATCTTTACATCTCCTATCTGAGGGAAGCGAAAACGGTTTCCATTTTTATCTCGTTCAAATCCAAAACCCTCACCACCAATAACAGCCCCTGACTTTATAACACAACCTCTTCCAATTTCAACATCATCATAAATGTGAACATTAGCTTCTATAATGCTATCATCCCCAATTACAGAGTTTTCTACAATACAATAAGGCCCTATACAAACATTCTTTCCAATTTTTGCAGAAGTACTTATTATAGCTGTAGGATGAATACCCGCTTTCGGACGCTTAGAAAAGAAGTGATTTCCTATTTGAGCTAATGCTATCTTAGGATTTTGCACATGAATTAATACTTTAGAAGCTTTGAACATAATGTCACTATATTCGACATCACTATCAACTAATACCACCCTTGCGCTAGAATTCTCTGCTATTTCTTGCTTATTTTCCTTTGATGGGTTTACCCAATCCAAAGTAGTAAGAGTTACATGTCTGGTATCAGCCAAGTTGTCAATATAAACATCATCGTTAATACCATCAATAGAAATAAGTTGGTCTTTTATGAGAGCTAATATCTCTATTAAACATACTTTAACTATCTTCATTTTATATCAATTAATTGATTATTTTTCAAAACTTTCTTTTTATCGTTCTTATGAACTTATACAACCCATGAAAGTAAGCATTTACATAATGCACAAAGCATATGTAACTATTTTGCCATCGGCTTCGACCAAGAAAGGATTGCCTATACTCTGCCATCTCTGCATCAAATTCCTTATTTATTGAGATCTCTGCAGGATGTTTCAGCTCTATCAACTCAAATCGTGGTCTGTTGTGATATGCCTTATAAAAAGCGGAATTAACATCAACATTGTTGTTTGCACCTCCTGCAAGGCCGATGTTCGAGACCATATTGGTGTTAGGATAAATGCTGTATTTATCGTACTTGTGTACCAGATACAGCATTTGAACATCGTATGTGTTCTGCTGAATTCCTTTCTTAAGACTATCTACATAACTGTCAAACATCAGAAGATGCCCGTAGTACGACTTTTTGTTGGAAAAAGCTTCCTTAAATGATTTCTTATTCCGATACTTAGGATAGGAAGCCATATCGTACTCGTAAAGGTCATATACCCTTTTCCATGTTCCCATGGCGTATGTAGCGGCACATTGACGGGTAAAGAAGTACGAGGCTTCGCCACGCTTCATGCCGTAATTGACACCACCGATATAAGCTATCTTGTCATTATCCTTATAATCCTCTAACAGTTCCTGGCAATAGTAAAAGAACGAAACGGAAGGAACACCATCGTCCTCAACGAAAATCATTCTGTCTTCTTGCGAAAACAACCAATTCCAAGCGGCTATTCCAGCCCGTGAACACCCTAAGTTCTTCTCATGGATGAGATACTTTACATTGCAATCCCAATCCACGTTCTTCACTATCTGAATAACTTTTGCCTGATTTTCTTCATCATCTTTTCTGTTTACCCTCGGAGCATCCACTGCCACGTAGAGTTTCTTTGGTTTTGCCTCTCGTATGGCATTAAATGATTCCTGCGTGATTTCCGGTCTATTGAAGACCATATAGAGGACGGGGGTTGTTAATTCTTTGCGAGTCGCCCAACTGGGGATTTTTTTTTCGATATTTGCTGAATTCATTTTGAGAATTTTATTTTTGAATCTCAATCCAGCAAATATCAAATCAGCAGTCTAACTCTGCAAGAAATACCCCTTTACAAAGTTTCGCACCCGCAGTATCTGCCGGACAAAGATGTTTGGACTTTTTATATGTTTCCTGTAATGATATTCGTCGTATTTTAAATTTCTCTTTATTTCCTTTGGATGTACCTTGGCAACAAATTCCTCATCATACTTTCTGTAATGTGACTTGCTTTGACCTTTGGCATGAAGACCTACCACGCCAACATTTGAGGAAAGATGCACACGAGGAACAATACTCAAGCCACCATCACGCGACTTGATGTAACTCCAAACGTAATCCCATGTACCCCTCCCATTAAAACATTATGTTTCAAATAGTTACATAGTCTACATAGGCTTTTCTTTTCAAGTTTTGTCAAGTCTGTCCTTTCATTCAGACGAGCTACAGTATTATCAAAATCATTGACATACAGATTGAAATGATTCCATGCTCTGCGCCAAGTAGCCCACCCCCATATATGACCATAATTAGAGAAACAATAATCCTCATTGTTAGGGAGCGGCATAGGCGTCTGATTGTTGCTACTAATCATATAAACATTCTCAGCATCTTTGTAGAGATAGAGCATTTCCTGAGCGAACTTCAGGAACGAATAGGGAGCAATGATATCATCCTCAACGACAATGATATATTCATTCTCACTGAGAACCCAGCTGATTGCCTCACTCTCTGTGACTTCACAGCCTTTATTTCTTTCGTTGTAGCGGTAATGCTTCTCGCAAGGCCAGTCTATATCGTTCTCCATAACGGAGCGGACTTCCCTTATTACTGCATCTTCGCCCTCCTTGTCGGCTCTTGCGCCATCACAAGCAAAGTACATATTCTGAGGCTTTGACTCGCGTAGCTTCGCAATGCATTGCCTCAGTATGTCAGGGCGGTTGAATCCTATCACGAGGACAGGAACTACTATTGGTGTTTTCTTTTCCATATCTCTTACCACACTTTTATCATCTTCAAATATTCCGGCCACTCCCCCAAGTCCTTCCAGCTGTTCTCGCTCACTGGGAAGCAACCCACTCGGCACCGCGGCCATGGACTTTCTCCATGAGGTCGGTGATGTGGTACTTCTCGCCGAAAGGGATCTCGTCGATGAGGTCGGGGTTCAGGATATACACGCCGGTATTGATCATATACGTCTGCTCGGGTTTCTCCCTCAGGGCAGTCATGAGCCGTCCTCACCTGTCTCTATCACGCCGTAGGGGATGCGGATGCTCTTCACGGCGGTGACGATGGTGATGTCGTTGTGATTGCTACGGTGGTAGCCGTACACGTCGCGGTAGTCCTGGTCGATGACGATGTCGCAGTTGCTCACGAAGAAGGGAGTGTCGATGCTACCCTTGAGGAGGCTCACGCTGCCGATGGTGCCCAGGGGCTTGTCTTCCTTGAAGTAGGAGATGTCGTAGTGGTCGGGCAGGTTGTCGATGTAGTACTTGATGAGGTCGTACTTGTAGTTCACCGAGAGGTAGAACTTGCGGCAACCTATGCCCATGAACTGGTCCATAATCTCCTCGAGGATGGTCTTCTCGCCTATGGGCACGAGGGGCTTGGGGATGACGTTGGTAATGGGGCGCAGACGTGTTCCCAGACCTCCCGCCATGATGACCACGGGGAGATCTATCTTCTCGCGTGCTGGCTCCTGCTCCTTCTCGGTGATGTCCTTCCAGAACACCACGTCCACGAGGCTTCCGTCCTCGCCCACCACGGGCATGCACTCCGCACGGAGACGCTGCATCTTGCCCTTGATGCTCTCCTGCGATTCACCGACCGAGGCATATATCTTGTTGGGATTGAAGATGCCCTGCACGGGGTCGGTGATGGGATAGCCCTTGATGATGGCACGCTGGATGTCCCCGATTGTCAGCAGGCTCAGGAACCTCTCCCCGTCCATCACGAAGAGATTCTTCACATGCGCCTTGTCCATCTGCGTCATCGCCGCCAAAAGAGACGCCGACGGAAGAATCGTTCTGTCTTGTATTTTATTTAAATTCATATATAAATTGCTTAGCATTATTACCACTTACAAATAATTCTAAAGAGTACTTGCCCAAAAGCTCTCATTTAATAATTTATCATCAAAATTTAATGAAGGAGAATACATAAATCCATCAGAAGAAGCCATACTATTCTTGATATCACATAGATTCATAATTGCCACAAGAATACTCTTACATGCTATTCTGAATACGTTTTTCTCTATTGATTCAATTTCTTCTGACCAGTCAACAGGCATTGCTCCTTGCGCAAGGATAGGGCCACCATCCAGTTCTGCTGTAACCAAATGACAAGTAGCTCCGATTATTCTACTTTGTTTCTCCTTCGCCATCTCAACAGTTTTGAAACCTATCACCCCCCGAAAGATGGGAGGAGAGAATAATGAAGGTTAATGAAAGTAGCCTTGCAACATGTGAAAACCTCCTCAGGTAAAATCTTCGAGATATTGGTTATTACAATGTCGGGGTTAATACTACGAATATCCTCAACTACTTCTGGAATACGGCTACGCCATGGTTTAATAACTTTTGTCATCATACCGTTTGCATTTCCATAGTCCACTGCTCCACAATCTCTATCAGCTATTATACTTTTGATTTCATAAGGAGCATCTGCTATCTGTGAGTATCTATGCAGGAACTTCATCGTTCCCCCCACCGCCAGAAGCCAATACAATTATTCTCTTTTTTCATGCTGCCCTGCCTTTCTGCGCAGAACGATAGGCAGCATAAAGCATTAACAGTTAGGAATTTACCCCCCCCCAATGTTTAAATTATTTTAACATATTATTATTCATATCATTACGAGTTTTATTTCTTGATTTTGCAGGATTGCCAAACACGGTGTCAAAGTCGGCAACGTCTTTTGTGACGACACTTCCCATGCCTACCGTGGCATCATGACCAATGGTAACATGGTCACGGATACTGCTGTTCAATCCTATGAAACTTCTTTCTCCAATGGTTACTTTCCCGGCCATGGCCGTTCTACCTGCTATGAAGCAGTGTTTGCCTATATGCGCCTCATGACTCAGCAATGCGGCAGGCATAATGGAAACATTGTCCTCGATGATGCAGTCCTTGCTGATGATGGCACATTCGGAAATCAATACATTCTGACCTATACGGGCAGAAGGGTTGATGACTGCTGTAGGATGGATGATTGTTGCCATAGGCACTTTACCCACGAAACGTTCATAGAGCTTCTGTTTCAGTCGAAGCGTGCATATCCAATGCAGATGAATATCGCATCGAACACTCCATCCTTGAACATCGGCTCAACGTCATCGTCATTGCCAAGCACAGGAATGCCTGCTACAAGAGAACCTTTCGGTCTGTTGCCGTCGAACATTCCGACCACTTCTATCTCCGATTCTCGGCCAAGGTCTGCTACTTGCTCAGCAAAATCACCAGAGCCTATGAGGGCTGTTTTTGCCTCCCCCATTGATTTTCTTGAGCGTTGATACATAAGTATTTACAATCATTTAAAGTGCTTATTATGTCTAATATTCGTTCAGCAAAATAGCCGGAACCTATCAGAACAATTCTTAACATGTTTGTATTTCTATTAAATCCCAAATGCGACTCATCTCATCATTCATCTGGGACACATTATCAAATCTAATTACCATTCCTCCTAAACAATCAAGTCCAACATGGAATGAGTTCACTTGTTCTCCTTCTCGTTTAAAGATAGCTTTATAAACTACCTGTTTTTCTATACCATCATGATACCTTATTCCTGAGAAAGTTCCGCTTGTCATAGAATGAATGACGTATGAAGAAGCTACTCCTTCATGAGTCGGCTTGAGGAATTTTTTATATTCATCACCAACACAAGCACAGATAGAAGCAGATATCATATCTACTCCACAGGCATATTGCACAGTGTCAGGAATCAAATTGCCTCCATTTCTTGGGCCTACCTCCAAAATATGAACTCTGTCGTCTTCCCCGATGATATATTCAAAGTTAAAACCACCAAAAAGCATTCCCAGTTTGTCAAATATCAGCTGTATTTGCGACTGAGCATCTTTACGATATTTCTCTTCCTGAATAGATGGATAACTCAAGCCAATAGGAGCATAGGGATTACGTTCCATTATTATGATGCTGATCCATCACCCCAAAGAAGGCAATTTTACCATCAGAGATAAAACCATCGCCATCAATTTGGAAGCCTCTTCTCTGAATAAAGTTCTCTATAATGCATGTATTAGTCTGAGAGTAACGTGTTGCATCCTCAACATCCTCAAATGCCTTATTGAACTCTTCATCACATGAAACTTTCGTTACTCCTTTACTACCCCACAGCATCTACAGGCTTTATCATCACAGGAAAGCCAATTTGATGCATATAGCCAAATGCCTGGTCTTTATCCTTTCTAGTAAATGACTGAGAATTAGGTGAAGGTAATCCTATTTTTCTGAGAAAAGAACAAAACAGGTGTTTCTTAGTCAATATCTCAACACTTTGTGATAGATTTGTTGGCAGATTCAGCTTCTCACAGACAATAGCGGCAGGAAGTGCCGCAACGTCTGAAGCATACGAGAGTAAGCCATCAGCTTTGCTGCATACTACAACTTTCATTATCTCATCGGCACTGGTAGTATCTATCTGATGAAACTCATCACAATAATCACGACCCATGCAATCGGCAAAAGAGTTAGCGCATATCACATAATAGCCTAATTCTTTCGCCCTGCGTATAGCAGACAACTGGAGAAAATTTCCTCCTAATATTAATCCCCTTTTCATAAAGCACTCCTCCATTAAGCAGCCATTGCAACAATGACCTCTGAGGTATAAGAGTGCCTATCTAAAGTTCTCTTAATTAAGGCCCCTCACGTTAAATTATTTAATATATCAACTTTCACTAACTTACGTACTATATTCCTTGCCTCTTCCATGCTCTCTATCGTCTGCTCTCTCCCTTCTGTCTGGAAGATGGCATAGCCATAGCGGTTGAGACTGCTGGTAATCCTGTTCACCTCGTCGCCGACGTGCTTGTCGAACTCCCATGCTTTGCAGCCTGGAATCTGGCCAAGACGGTCGATGTCGCCGATACTCTCTATCCTGCCCTCGGGGAGTTCGAAGAACACCACGCCGGAACTCTTCTGGAACTTCGGCAGGAACTCTTCATCGGCTATGGCCTCTCCCACACTCATACGAGCAAGGAGTCGCTCCATGTTGATGCCGGTGGAAAGGGGCACAAGGGTGGAGGTGATGAAGTCGCCGCCAAGACGAGGACTGGTCTCAATGACCACGATGCCACGGCTGCTGACCTTGAGCTCGGTGTGGGAACCACAGCCGTCGAAGTTCAAGCACCGGGCAATCTTGCCGATGATGGTGCGTATCTCGCTGCGCTGCTCCTCGGTGAAGTCGGCAGGCTGGATATGGCCAAGCTCCACATTGTAAGGGAACGTGGTGGTCTGCTTCTGGGTGAACTGCAGCACATGAGTCTCGTCATGGTAGTGAAGGCTCTCGATGCTGTACTCAGGACCATCGATGAACTCCTCTACAAGGACATTGCCCTTTTTGGTGTACTGCATGGCCTCGGTCATGGCCTCACACACTTGAGCTTCGTTCTCGCAATAGATAACGCCACGGCTGCCTGAGTTGTCGCGAGGCTTGACTATCACGGGATAATTCCAGCCCTCACTCTCGAACTCCTCAATGCAACCCACAAGCCTGCCCTTGGCATGGGGCACTCCACCCAGCTCAAACCGCTGCTTCATCAGGAGCTTGTCGGTACTCCACTTGGCGGTGTCAACGCTGTAGAAAGGCAGCAGCAACGCCTCGGCCACACGTGCCATCATGACTAGTGGCTTGTCGGTAGCTGCGCACACGACTCCGCTGACAGCATATTTCTTTGCCACGGCGAGTGAGCCCTCAAAGTCATCTCCAGCGACAACCTCGAAGGCATCCACCTCATCTCGCAACAAAGCGTCATCAGTGATATCCATCCCGACAACATACAGACCAAGACTCTTGCACTGCTCAATGAGCGATTTCTGCAAGAATCCCAATCCAAAGACTAAAATACTCTTCTTCATCTTACCTTTTCTCTACAGATTTAGACAGATTCAACAGATTTGTTTTCATCCGGGTGTTCTGTAGCATTTTTCTCTACAGGCTGAACAGATTTATCAGATTTCTTTGTTCAAGAGATCAAAGTTTACGAAGCGTTCTTTTTGAATTGACGAGCAACGGAAGTTTACCAATAATCCAACTAACTTCTTTGCAGCATACATATAATTGATACACTGCTCTTTGTTGTCATCGTCCATTTCTGAAACAGCTTTTATAAGAATTGAAATCTGTTTAATCTGTTAAATCTGTAGCGTTACTTTATTGTGTCCAACGCATCCGCGTATGTCTTGCAGATGAACTCCACCTGCTCCATGGTGAGGGCGGCATACATCGGAAGAGTAATCTCGTGGTCGCTGACGTACTCGGTCTGCGGAAGCTGTGCGCCCCACTCCTTATACACCGAGAAGCGGTGGATGGTGGGATAGTGGATACTGGTCTGGATGCCTTGCTCGTGCAGGTAGTCGCGGATGGCATCGCGCTGCTCACGGGTTCTGTTCAGGAGCACCGTGGGGAAGATATAGTTGCTGGTGAACTCGTTGCAGTCGGCGAAGGGAACCACCATGTCCTTCACCTTGGAAAGGAGCTCCACATAACGCTGGCGCACTTTGGCACGTACCTCCAGGTCACCGGGGAGCTTCTTGAGCTGCTCAATGGCAATGCTGGCACGGATGTCGTCCAGACGAAAGTTGTAGCCCAGCGCCACGATGTCGTAGGCTGTGGCATGACCGCTGGCACGCTGATAGCTCATGGTGGTCATGCCATGTGAACGGAGCAGACGAGCCTTCTTGGCCATCTCCTCGTTGTTACTGATGAACATGCCGCCCTCGCCGGTGGAGATGTTCTTGTTGCTGAAGAACGAGAAAGCTGCGCAGTCACCTATGGTGCCGAGCTTCTTGCCCTTATACTCGCTCAGAGGCCCATGGCAGGCATCCTCAATCACCTTGAGGTTATGCTCCTTCGCGATGGCCATGATTTCGTCCATACGCGCAGGGAATCCAGCCATGTGAACCACCACGATAGCCTTGGTCTTGGGAGTAATCTTACGACGGATGTCCTCCGGGTCGATATTTATATGCTCCGGGCCAACGATGTCGGCAAACACAGGAGTGCCGCCGGCATAACGCACGCAGTTGGCACTTGCCGCAAAGGTAAGGCTCGGCACAATGACCTCGTCGCCGGGGCCAATGCCGCACACCAGACAGCACAGGTGCAGCGCATCCGTGCAGTTGCTCATGCTCACCGCATAGTTAACGTGGAACATGTCCACGAACATCTTCTCCAACTGTTCATTCTTTGGCCCCGTGCTGATCCAGCCGGATTTGATGGTATCATACGCAGCCTGAGCCTCACGCTCATCGAAATTGAGATTAAATAATGGAATTTGATATGCCATTTTCTTATAAATTTAATAATTGTTTGCTCTTGCGCCACTAATAACGCGAATAACTCGAATGGCTCTAATCGCCACAGATAACCCAGATATTTTTTTTCTCTACAGATTGAACGGATTAAACAGATTTCTTTTTGAACCACAGATGACACGGATTACACAGATTTAACAAACACAAAATGAAACTAATCTAAACAAATTGCTCATTAATAATTTGCTCCGATTTGCTAAGATTTGTGTTTTTATTTAATCACCACGAATTGCACGAATGGACACGAATTAATTTCTTAATCTGTGAAATCTGTGGTTGTTTATATTCGTGTTATTAGCGTTATTCGTGGAGTTAATCATTTTCTGAGAAGTAGCGCCAAAGCGGGGCGGCCATGATGCCTCAATAATTTGATGGTCTTGAAGCATCTGCCTGACTTCATCCTTGGTCTTCAGATGAACTGCAATAGATTCTGTGGGCTCCTGGTCCGGCTCTGACAGTTTCTTCACTCCTTCGGCGAGGAAAGTATGGCAGAGGTTGTTCATCGTGTTAGGGTTGGGAGCATAAACATCATATTCCGTCCATTCGCCGCCAACATAGCCGGTCTCTTCCTTCAGTTCACGCTTTGCGGCATCCAGGGGCTGTTCACCCTCTTCGCAGCAGCCGGCGGGGATTTCGGAACATATCTGGTCTATGCCGTGGCGATACTGCTGCTCGATGATAATGTGGCCTTCTTCCGTGATGGCGATGACATTCACCCACGTGGGATATTCCACCACATAGAAGTCGGGGATATCAATGCCAAGGTCGGTAAGGACACGGTCTTTACGGACAGTGAGGAAAGATTCCCGAGAAAGGTACTCACTGGATAAGGTGCGCCACTTCTTCATCAGTCCTCGTCGTCATCGGGACAGAGCATGCCCTTTGAATGGAGCCCGTTCACCTGACCTGCAATGAGCCGCTCGGCATGGTTACGCATAGCCTTGCTGAAACGCTTGCGGGGCGAAAGGGGTTCATCTGCCCAATTGGCATCGTGGGTGAGCACCTGCAGGTGCTGGTACCTCCGGGTCTTGCAGCACTTCCTCCAGACG
>ENA-OQDX01000066-OQDX01000066.1-human-gut-metagenome-genome-assembly--contig:-NODE-66-length-12076-cov-0.966692_pt1 | contig 12076 bp, 14 predicted proteins | sample MGYA00242788_ERZ504621 | MGnify/ENA primary metagenome ERZ504621 (study PRJEB26092, sample SAMD00036303) | human gut metagenome | host: Homo sapiens | study: EMG produced TPA metagenomics assembly of... | reverse complement strand
GGTAGAAATTTTGGGATGCGGTATGGTAGATCCGAATGTATTGGAGGCTGAACGGAATAGACAGCAAAGTGTATAGCGGATATGCCCTGGGTATGGGTATCGAACGCATCACCAAACTTAAAATACCAAGTGAAAGCTACCGTATGTTCTCTGAAAATGACACACGCTTCTTGAAAGAATTCGAGAGCGCTTACTAAATATAGTGAATAACGGTTAGTGATTAGTGATTAATAAGTTGCGCATTTTCAGCATATCATTAATCACCCATCACTAACCACTCATCGCTAACCACTATTTTTCGCTATGGCAAAAGACAAACTTGTAACCTCCGGCTATTGCCTTATCCTGGCTGCCAATTTCCTTTTGTATTTTGCCTTTTATCTGATACTACCGGTTCTTCCATTCTACCTAACTGAGGTATTCCATACCGGAAATGCAGCAGTAGGTGTCATCTTGTCATGCTACACCATTGCCTCGCTCTGCATACGCCCATTTTCGGGATACCTGCTCGACACACTGGCCCGCAAGCCTCTTTATCTGGTGGCATATTTCATCTTTATCACCATTTTCGCAGGTTACATGTTAGCGGGAGTCCTATCTTTATTCATCATGTTGACGGGTTGTCCACGGCCTTGCATTTGGAATGGTGACCGTAGCGGGAAATACAATTGTGATTGACATTACCCCTTCGTCCCGTCGCGGTGAAGCCGTAGGATATTATGGACTGATGAACAATACAGCCATGAGCTTCGGCCCGATGATTGGTCTTTTCATGCATGACATATATTCCTTTGAAACGATTTTTGCCTGCTCGCTCATATCAGGAACTATCGGTTTTGTTGCCGCATGCCTCGTCAAGACCCCACCCAAACAACCAGTCAAACGAGAACCTATCTCATTGGACCGCTTTGTGCTGCTGAAAGGTATCCCGGCAGGAATCGCACTGCTATTGCTCTCCATACCATATGGCATGACAAGCACTTACGTAGCCATGTATGCCAAAGAAATAGGAATTACCTTGAATTCCGGATTGTTTTTTACTTTTATGGCCGTCGGCATGGCAGTGTCCCGTATGTTCTCCGGCAACAAAGTGGATAAAGGACGTATCACCCAAGTCATAACTTTAGGACTATATCTGGTATGTAGCTGTTTCTTCATATTGTCCGCTTGCGGACTACTGATGAAGACCGTCCCGGAACTGACAAACATATTGTTTTTTATGGTTGCCCTCCTATTGGGAGTAGGCTTCGGGACGATGTTCCCCGCCTTCAATACGCTGTTCGTAAACCTGGCCCCCAACAACCAGCGCGGAACAGCCACCTCTACCTACCTGACTTCATGGGATGTAGGCATTGGTATAGGTCTGACAGCAGGAGGTTATATCGCACAGATTACCTCATTCGATATGGCATATTTTTTCGGAGCCTGCCTCACGGTTATCTCCATCTTCTATTTCAATCTGAAAGTATCTCCTCACTATCATAAAAACAAATTAAGATGAGAAAGAAAGAGCGTTATGAAAAAATCCTTGCTTGGTTTAGGGAGAACGTTCCCGTAGCCGAAACAGAGTTGCATTATGACAATCCGTTCGAGCTGTTGATAGCAGTTATTCTCTCTGCACAATGTACGGACAAACGCGTCAATATGATTACCCCTGCCCTTTACCGGGACTTCCCTACTCCCGAAGCACTCGCCGCTACTACTCCCGACGTGGTATACGAGTATATCCGCAGCGTGTCCTATCCCAACAACAAGGCCAAGCACCTTGTAGGCATGGCCCAAATGCTGGTGAAAGACTTTAAAAGTGAGGTCCCCGATAGCCTTGAAGAACTGGTAAAACTGCCCGGCGTAGGCCGCAAAACAGCCAATGTCATCCAATCCGTTGTTTTCAATAAAGCGGCTATGGCAGTAGACACACACGTGTTCCGCGTCAGCCATCGCCTGGGTCTCGTATCAGATAAATGTACAACCCCGTTCAGTGTCGAAAAAGAATTGGTAAAACATATACCGGAAACAGACATCCCCCATAGCTCACCACTGGCTTATCCTGCACGGTCGCTATGTATGCCAGGCACGTACTCCACAATGTGATACCTGCGGTTTGCAATTAATGTGCAAATATTACTGCCAGAAATATAAAGTTAGCAAAGAGAGCGGCAAAGACAAAGAATAAACAACGGTTTCATAGCAAAAAAAAGAAATAAATGCTAACTTTGCGCTCACTAAAAAGAAATTAGTAACACTTTTAAATAAAATAGAGTATTATGACAATTGATCAATTTAACTTTGCCGGAAAAAAGGCATTCGTTCGTGTGGACTTCAACGTACCCTTGGACGAAAACTTCAACATTACAGATGATACCCGTATGCGTGCCGCTCTTCCTACATTGAAGAAGATTTTGGCCGATGGCGGTAGTGTAATTATCGGTTCTCACCTCGGTCGTCCGAAAGGCCCGGCTGACAAGTTCTCCTTGAAGCACATTCTGAAGCATCTCGAAGAGTTGTTGGGTGTTGAGGTGCAATTTGCTAACGACTGTATGGGCGAAGAAGCTGCCGTAAAGGCTGCTGCTCTGCAACCGGGTGAAGTGTTGTTGCTCGAGAACCTCCGTTTCTACGCTGAAGAGGAAGGCAAACCCCGCGGTTTGGCTGAAGATGCTACAGACGAAGAAAAGAAGGCTGCCAAAGCTGCTGTTAAGGAAAGCCAGAAAGAATTCACCAAGAAATTGGCTTCTTATGCAGATTGCTATGTAAACGACGCTTTCGGTACCGCTCACCGTGCACACGCTTCTACTGCATTGATCGCTAAATATTTCGACAAGGACAACAAAATGTTCGGTTACCTGATGGAAAAAGAAGTAAAGGCTGTTGATAAAGTTTTGAACGATATCCAACGTCCGTTTACTGCCATCATGGGTGGTTCCAAAGTTTCTTCCAAGATTGAAATCATTGAAAACCTGCTGAACAAGGTAGACAACCTGATTATTGCCGGCGGTATGACTTATACTTTCACCAAAGCCATGGGCGGCAAAATCGGTATTTCTATCTGCGAAGATGACAAACTGGATTTGGCTCTTGACCTGGTGAAGAAAGCAAAAGAAAAAGGCGTAAACCTTGTTTTGGCTGTTGATGCCAAGATTGCCGATTCTTCTCCAACGATGCCAACACCAAGTTCTGCCCGGTTGACGAAATTCCTGATGGCTGGGAAGGTCTTGATATCGGTCCTGAGACTGAAAAGATCTTTGCAGATGTCATCAAGAACTCCAAGACTATCCTTTGGAACGGTCCGACGGGTGTATTCGAATTCGAGAACTTCACTCACGGTTCACGCGCTGTAGGCGAAGCTATCGTAGAAGCTACCAAGAACGGTGCTTTCTCACTCGTAGGTGGCGGTGACTCTGTAGCTTGTGTCAACAAGTTCGGCTTGGCAAGCGGCGTGTCTTACGTATCTACCGGTGGCGGTGCATTGCTTGAAGCAATCGAAGGAAAAATCCTTCCGGGTATCGCTGCTATCAACGAATAAAAACAAGCAAAATAACACCCAAAGGCAGCTCTTTGAAAAAAGGGTTGCCTTTTTTACTACTATCCATCCCTATAATGAGACGAATTCTACTATCCTGCATCCTTTTATCAGCCACATGCATCCTGAAAGCACAAGATGCTTGTCTGAATGATGTAGTCAACACTTTAAAAGACCGCATTTCACTCTCCGGCTATGCCCAAGTGGGATATACATACGATGATGCGGGCGAAGGTACCAGCAATACTTTCGATATAAAGAGAGTTATCTTTATGGCGCGCGGTAAAATCACCGATAAATGGTCGGCTTACTTCATGTACAGCTTTGCCAATACCGGAAAAATTCTGGAAGCCTACACGGAATACCGCTTTCTCCCTCAACTCACAGCACGTATCGGACAGTTCAAAACCATGTATACCATTGAGAACCCGATGTCTCCCTGCTTTGTCGAATTAATAAACTGTTATTCTCAAGCCGTCAATTACCTGGCCGGTATCAATGGCAGTGATCCGTTGTATGGCTCTGCAAGCGGTCGTGATATGGGATTGTTAATTTATGGAGACTTGTTCGACTCTTTGATGACTTATAACCTTGCCATCATGAACGGACAAGGCATCAACCTAAAAGATAAAAACAATCAGAAAGATATTGTAGGCAGCCTTATGGTACATCCATTGAAATGGTTGTCCGTCGGCGGTTCCTTTGTTAAAGGGAAAGGATGCGCCGTAGCCGTTTCTTCCATTAATCCAGACATAGCCATAGGAGAGAATTACACCCGAAACCGCTGGTCGGCAGGTGCCACCATCAAAACAAAATCCGTAGATGTACGTACAGAATACTTGGCCGGAAAAGACGGACACGTTAAAAGTGACGGTTACTATGCAACCGTATCTGCCATGTGCTTCCCAAATTTGACGTAATAGCCTCTTATGACTATTTCAACAAAAATAAAACTATTTCCGATAAACAGACCAATTATGTAGCAGGTGTACAGTATTGGTTCTATCCCAAATGCCGTCTGCAAGCCCAGTATACATACTGTAACCGCCATAAAGGAGAAAACTCAAACCTGCTTCAAGCACAGTTGCAAGTTCGTTTCTGAGCTGGGGAAATGGAAATTTATGAACTTTTTGGCATCCTTTTTGTAGTTTTATAAGATACATACCCAAAAAGAGACTGATTTATGAACGAACAAGCCATACAAGAACAATATCAGCATATCGTTACTCTACTCAAGCAGCAACGGCTGAAGGAAGCACAATCCCAACTGGAAGCCTTTCTTTGGAACAGCGGTGACTGGACACTCCGCAACCGCTTGGAACAAGCTCAGACATCCTATCAGTACATGCTGCAATACATGCGCCAGGGAATCGACGATCCTGAACGACAGAAACTATATCGCCAGATTCTGACCGAAACTTGGGAAGTCGCTGACCAGGCACGTCTGTCTCTCCTTGACGGAGTTTCCACGCACTATTACCATTCCCTGCGCAATAACCGGGAACGCCTCCCCAAAGAATACAATATTGCCGCACTGCAGAAGGTATTGGAATCTTTCCCTGATGACCTGGCCGTTTGTCAGCTGATGCCGGATAACCAAGGCATGGAACGCCGTACTGCAACGGCACGAACAAACCGCCCAGGTTCTTTTCCTTTCCACATGGAGTAACAGTGACTGGTCTGCAGAAGACGAACAGCAAGCCAAAGGATTACTGGAATCAGAAATGCTTCCCGTCAATGATTTGTGCCTGTTCACCAGTGCCGTCATGCTCAGTCTGATGGAATGCTTCGATACCCGCAAATTCTCATGGTTGCTGGACGCCGTAACGCATGCAAATACGCAAGTAAACCAACGGGCGTTGGTAGGTATCGCTTTCGCACTTCTTTTTCATCCCACCCCGTCTGTCGCTTTATCCCGAATTGACAGCCCGCCTTTCCCTGCTCAACGAAGACAGCAGTTTCGGCAAGCAACTGAACCGTATTTACATCGAGCTACTCCGTAGCCAGGAAACGGAAAAAATAGACAAAAAGATGCGTGAAGAAATCATTCCGGAGATGATGAGGAATGTGAACATCATGCGTAACATGAAGTTCGGTTTTGAAGAGAACCCTGAGGAAAACGATCTTAATCCGGATTGGGAGAAAGCTTTTGAAAGTTCCGGACTGGGAGACAAGATACGGGAGATGAACGAATTACAGCTGGAAGGCGCTGACGTCTATATGAGTACGTTTGCACAACTCAAGACTTATCCGTTCTTTAAGGAACCGTACAACTGGTTCTATCCGTTCGACATGCATCACTCCAGCATCATCAAGGAATTCGGATTCAAGCCTACCGGAGACAATGCCATCCTCTCCCTTATCCTCCAATCCGGTTTCTTCTGCAATAGTGACAAGTATTCCCTTTGCTTTACAATGGCACATATACCACAGTCACAGCGTACGATGATGCTCAGCCAGATGACTTCTCAGGATCTGGATGCACTCATGGACGAAAGCAAATCCTCCGCTTTGCGGCAGTATGCCGAACGACCGGATGTCATCAGCAACCAGTATGTCCACGACTTATACCGTTTCTTCAAGTTAAGCCAATGCAGACACGAGTTCCGTGACATCTTCAAGGAGGAGATTGCCCTGCACCGTATCCCGGCACTCAAAGAGATTCTGTGCAAACCCGAGCTGCTGATTACCATCGCCGACTTCCACTTCCGCAAAGAACACCCGGCAGAAGCATTGGAGCTTTATAAGGAATTGATAGCCTTGAACCATGCAAATGCAGACATTTTCCAAAAGGCTGGCTATTGCCTGCAAAAGGAAAAGAGGTATAAGGAAGCGATAGACGCCTACCTGAAAGCCGATGTACTAAAGCCCGACCATGTCTGGACAATCCGCCATCTCGCTACGTGCTACCGGCAGATAAGGGACTTTGCCTCTGCACTGGAATACTATAAGAAAGTGGAGGCAATCCAGCCGGAAAGCCATAATGTCCTTTTCTACGCCGGAAGCTGCCTTGCCGAACTGGAAAGATATGAAGAGGCTCTGCAATATTTCTTCAAGCTTGATTTCATCGAAAGCAATTGTATCAAAGCATGGCGTGCTATAGGCTGGTGTTCGTTTGTCAACGGCAAGTATGAGCAAGCAATGAAGTATTACGAAAAGATACTCGCCTCCAAACCACTCGCGGCAGACTATCTCAATGCCGGACATGTTGCTTGGAGAACGGGCAAAATAGAAAAAGCTGCAGAACTTTACAGTAAAGCAGCTTTGGAATATGGCGGGCAGGAGATTTTTAGAGAAATGTTCGGTAAAGACAAAGAAACACTTGTCAGACAAGGAATCAGTGAAAAAGATATCCCTCTAATGATGGATCTGGTTTAGACCTCCAACAACTCCCTGTACAGCCTCTGTACGGGGAGCCCCATTATATTATAGTAACTCCCGGATATGTTTTCCACCCCGATGAATCCAATCCACTCTTGTACACCATAAGCTCCGGCTTTATCCATGGGGTGGTATTTGTCCACATAATAGGCAATTTCCTCTTCGTTCAGTTTGGCAAAACGCACTTCTGTTGCCGCCGCAAAACTGCGTTGCCACTCAGTGGTAGTGATGCATACACCGGTAAACACTTCATGGGTACGTCCGGACATGTCGCGCAACATCTGCATAGCTTCTTCCCTATTCTTGGGTTTTCCGAGAACTTGTCCATCCAGCCAGACAATGGTATCTGCTGTAATCATCAATTCGTCCGGATGCATCATATCACGGTAGGCATCTGCCTTTTCCCTGGATATGTAGAGAGGAATATCCGCTCCCCGCAACGTTTCGGGATAAGACTCGTCCACATCGGGCAAAGTTCTTACTTCATATTCCACTCCCAAACCAGCCAGCAATTCTTTCCTTCGCGGAGAGTTAGAGGCAAGAATCACCTTATATTTCTTCAGATTATCCAACATCAGCCTACTATATTACAAAAGCGAGCCGCCTCACTTTAATTATTAATTTTTTAATTATTAATTTGCCTGCCATCCTACCAACCAAAAGCTTTTTCATCTGCCATCCAAAGCCCTTGCACTTTCAATACCTGTTCCACAATGTCGCGACCACAGCCATAACCGCCTTCTGCATACGAAATATAGCGAGCCACAGCCTTTACCTCAGGCACAGCATCCTTAGGACAACATGGCAAACCACACTCACGCATCACCTCTAAATCGGGAATATCATCACCTACATACAATATTTCCTCGTCCTTCAAGCCATGACGGTCACGGAAGTCATGGTAATCATGGATTTTAACAGAAGAACCCATATAGATATTTCCATCCTCAAAACCTAAAGAGGTAAAACGCTTGCGGACTGCTTCTGTACGTCCACCCGTAATTATACCCAGCAACACACCTTGCTTAGCAGCCAAATGCAGGGAATAACCATCCTTTATGTTGACCGTACGCAGAGGTTCACCCTCCGAACTCATAGGGATAACATTGGCACTCAGCACACCGTCCACATCAAAAACAAGGGCTTTTATCTTTTTCAAATCATAGTTTATGGTACTCATTGCACTTTTTTCTTGTTCATTATAATATACCTATATACAGCAAAACATTAGTTCAAAAGAGGCAAGCATCGGCATCCGGTTATCTTATTGCCAACCGATGTATATTCTCGCTAATCTCCCGATATAGTTCCAGCATTTGCGGCTCATCGGCAAGCATCCGCAGATGCTCGTCAATGACATTCTCATCATAGCGCACAGCCGGTCCTGTCTGTGCGGCAAGCGGTTCCAGCTCATGCACCTTGCGGGCCGTCTCGTCTATCAAGGGGAGCATTGCCTCGAACGGCAACCCGTACTTTTTCAGCAGTTCAGCAGCCAACACATACATGTGATTGGTAAAATTGCACGTAAACACAGCCGCCAGATGCAAACTCTTGCGCTGCTCAGAACTTGCTTCATACACTTTTTCCGATAGGGCGGAAGCAATGTCCTTCAGAAGCTGCACATCCTCTTCCGAGTTGCTTTCCACAAAACACGGTATCTGTCCAAAATCCACTTCACGCTGCTTACTGAAAGTCTGCATCGGATAAAGCACTCCATAACGCGCAACATGCCCCTGCCAAATATTCATAGGAATACTGCCGGCTGTATGCACCCATAAAGCATTCTCCTTTCCAGAAACAATCTGGGGTAATAATCTACAAAAGCCGCGTCCTTCAGCGAAACGATATAAAGCTGCGCCTCCTTCGTAACCGCCTGCAGCTCCGTGGTATATGCAGCTTCCACCGTCTGTGCCAATTCCTGCGCCGATCTTTTGTACGGCTGTAGACCTGCACAATACGAAACCCTTTCCGATAAAGAGCCTTTGCCAGATTAGTAGCCAGATTTCCGGCACCGATAAAGGCAATGGACATATCTTCTATACTTCTTCCTGCCATACGCTTATCTTGTTGCCAACCAATACAGAATAGCCCCTAATGCCAGCAACGCCAACGGCAGCAGATAAGCGGACATCGTACCGAGTAAGGCAGTTATCAACCCGAAGTTCAATATCAGCCACAAACCTATCAATACCAATCCCACTGACTTGTCATGCTTGAACAGCAGAAAAATCACTGCGGTATACAATAGAAAATTATCCTTATTCATCACCCACGGCAAGCCGATTGCAGAAAAATGCACCAATTTGTCCACCAAGTAAAGAATGCCGAATACAATCAGTGTGATGGCAGTGGCCTTATATGTATCACGGTTATTGTTGTTTTGCTGCACTCACTGTTACTTTCCTCCGTACTTATTGATATGTATCTTTTCCCACTGCAGATTGTCTTCGTTGAAAGGCTTGCGCTCCATCCCCTTATGGCCGATAGCAATAACACTAAGCACCTGCAACTGCAAAGGAATATCCAACACCTCGTGCACATACTCGCCGGAAGGCATACCGGAAGCCGTAAAACGTTCGCGCACCTGCACCCAGCAGCTTCCCAGCCCCATATCTTCGGCCTGAAGTTGCAGGTAGATGGAAGCAATGGAGGCATCTTCTATCCACACATCGCTTGCCAGCGGGTCGGCAACAACCACTACAGCCAGTGCCGCATCGGCAATGAACTGCGATGCCTGCTCCTTGCAATAGGACAATTCCTTCAATTTATCCTTCTCGTCCACCACTATGAACTGCCATGCATTGCTACGCTTCGACGTGGGTGCCATCAAAGCAGCTTTCATCAAAGTGACGACTTGTTCTTGTGTCAATTCTTCTTCTGTAAACTTCCGCATGCTGCGGCGTGCTTTTATCAATTCACTGAAACTTTCCATAATGATTTTATGTGCTAATATGCTAATGTGCACATCGACACATTAACAATAATTTTTGCAAAGATACGAGATTATTTTTTAAATTTGCAGGCCATGCCCCTCAAACTCACTACATATTACCGTGGGAGCAAGGTTCCTGACCTGCCAGGCACCAACACCTTCCATTCCACAGAGTTGTTCCGAATCTACGAGGCAACTCCGGGGTATACCCCCATACTCATTGTGGCATCCGAAGATGACAAGCCCGTTGCGAAACTGCTTGCCGCCATACGTAAAAGTGTCCGCATGTTTCCACCCGGCATCATCAAAAGATGTGAGGTGTACGGTACGGGAGAATATTTCAATAACGAGGCAGACAAAGAGATTATCTTCAGTGACATGCTGCAAAGGCTTACCAATGAGCATTGCGCGATTCTTTTCTCATCGAGTTCCGCAACCTGGAAAATGCCATGTTCGGATACAAATCTTTCCGGGACAACCAATACATCGCCATCAATTGGCTGCGGGTGCGCAACTCGCTGCACAGCGTCGAAAAGGTGGAAGAGCGTTTCAGCCCGTCACGTATCCGGCAAATAAAGAAAGGGCTCAAAAACGGCGCCCAAGTGCGGGAAGCACGTACCAAAGAGGAGATTCTCTGTTTTGCCCAGATGTTGCGCCACGTATATTCTTCCAAGATACGGCGCCACTTCCCCAGCATCAAGTTCTTTCAGCATCTCGAAAACCAGTTGACAAAAGGGCAGCAAAGCAAAATCTTCATCGTCACTTATAAGGAGAAGATTATCGGTGGCAGCGCATGCATTTATTCAGATGATAGCGCCTATCTATGGTTCTCTGGTGGCATGCGCAAGACTTATGCCCTGCAATATCCGGGGATTCTTGCCGTATGGAAAGCACTGGATGATGCCAAACAACGCGGATACCGCCACTTAGAGTTCATGGACGTGGGACTTCCCTTCCGCAGGCATGGCTACCGTGAGTTCGTTCTCCGCTTCGGGGGAAAACAAAGCAGCACCCGACGCTGGTTCCGTTTCCGTTGGAACTGGCTGAATCGGGTGCTGATAAAGATGTATGAATGATTTTTTACCGAAATTAGAAATTAGTGTAGACTACATATCCATGAGCCGGTACATTAACCTGTGTATTTATTGTTTCACTCTTTCCGGTAAAATAATTGGTCCAGTTACCAGCTGTTGCCGGGAAAGCTACATCAACCGCATTATGCGTAAAGTTGCCCATAACAACCAGCTGCTTGCCCGTTACACTTTCTACCAACAATGAACGACCGTTGTCCCAATCAGAAACTCCGACCTTCCATGTCAAGATGGCACTTGAATCGAACAATTCCGGATGGGCGTTACGCAATTTCATTAAATCCGCATAAACATCGTGCAGCTCCTTGCGGTTAGTATTCTCCAGATACTCCCAATGCAACGGTTTCCTGCCCGTACGTCCATTCTCCTCAATGGAAATGTCATATCCCATCTCTCCAAATTGCCAAACCATCTTAGGACCTGGAACAGTAAGGAAGAATGTAGTGTTCAGCGCCAACTGATTCATGCGAGCATCAAGGTCGGTTTTCAGTATACCTTCACCCCATTGCGACTGTTTGTAAGCTGCGCGTTCTTCATCATGACTTTCCATAAAACCTACCCATGCAGGTGTTTTCTCATAAAGGCTGCTAAAAGAACTATTTTTAGCATATCCCATAGCCGACTGACAATAGGCATTATTCAGGTTGCGCCATAAGTGCATGCCATCTGCAGCCAGTTCATTTTCTTCCTTTGAATCACAGAAATGCTCCAGGATAACATAAGAGCCCTCTTTCACTTCCTTGATGGCAGCATTATAATCCTTTAGGATAGCAATGCGACTTGCATCGTAATTGGATGCCGTGCTTTCAGTACAAGAAGTCTGTGTGAATCCTTTCGTCAGGTCAAAGCGGAACCCATCCACCTTATATTCCTTCAACAAGAATTGCAGATTGCGCTTCACAAACTTACGCACTAACGGGCTTTCATGATTGAAGTCATGGAACACACTATAAGGATGAGGTGCTTCCACATTGAAATATGGATTATTCTTTGCAGTCTTATCACCATCCCAATAAAGTTTAGCCAGCGGATTGTTTCCTGTAGCGTGATTATAGACCACATCCAGAATAACTGCCATACCCGCCTCATGGCAAGCGTCAATAAACTGCTTATACATGGCCTTTGTGCCATAAGCCTTATCCATCGCAAAAAAAG
>ENA-OQDX01000065-OQDX01000065.1-human-gut-metagenome-genome-assembly--contig:-NODE-65-length-12302-cov-0.938891_pt1 | contig 12302 bp, 9 predicted proteins | sample MGYA00242788_ERZ504621 | MGnify/ENA primary metagenome ERZ504621 (study PRJEB26092, sample SAMD00036303) | human gut metagenome | host: Homo sapiens | study: EMG produced TPA metagenomics assembly of the... | reverse complement strand
CTGCTCAATCACAGGTATTAAAGAAGTTATTAGAAGGGAAAAGCGTTGCGGTGAGTGCTCCTACAAGTTTTGGTAAAAGTTTTGTTATTGATGCATTTATTGCGATTAAACAACCAATTAATGTTGTAATATTAGTACCTACGGTTGCTCTTGCAGATGAAACAAGAAGACGAATTTGCCGAAAATTCTCTCATCAATATAAAATAATTACAACAACAGATGTAGAACTTGCGGAGAAAAACATATTGGTATTTCCGCAAGAAAGAGCTTTTGCCTATATAGATAAACTTCCTTCAATTGATATTCTAATCGTTGATGAGTTTTATAAGGCAAGTACAAATTTTGATCTTGAAAGAAGCTCCACTTTACTCAGTTCAATGGTAGAACTCGGAAAGAAAGCTAAACAAAGATATTATCTTGCCCCAAATATCCATGAAATAGAAGAAAATGTATTCACTGAAGGGATGACATTTCTGCGTATGGATTTTAAGACCGTTGTAACGCATGCATGGCGGTTATATAAAAGCAGACCAAAGAATGAAGATAAACAGAGTTTTAAGACACGTAAACTTATTGAATTAATAAATACAGGTATAGGTAAAGCTTTGATATATACCGGCACATATAAGGGAATTGAAGAAGTAACAACAATTCTTAACAGAAATTTATATAATAAAGACTCTGAACTGCTTGCTAATTTTTCTGATTGGCTGGAATGCAATTATGGAGAAAAGTATATTCTTAAAGATTTAGTCAAACATGGTATTGGTATTCATAATGGTCAGCTACATCGTTCTCTTAGTCAAATTCAAATAAAACTATTTGAAGAACAGAATGGGTTAGATTATTTGGTATCGACCTCGTCTATAATTGAAGGAGTAAATACTCAAGCAGAGAGTGTCGTTTTATGGTCAAATAAGAACGGGCTCATAAGATTGATTATTTTACCTTTCGCAACATCATTGGACGCGCAGGCAGAATGTTTCGTTATTTTGTAGGTCGTGTCTATATGCTTGAAGAGCCACCAAGTCAAGAAAATACTAAATTGAGATTAGAGTTTCCTGATGATGTAGTAAAAAAACTTGATGGAAATGACCCCGGTATAAAATTGAATAATGAACAATATGTAAAAATTCAACGATATCAAGATGAAATGATAGAACTTCTTGGAACGGATATTTGGCATAGAATTGAAAGAATACCACAAATCAGAAGTTGTAAACCATCAATGTTAAAGATAATTGCGGAAAAATTGAAAACTGATTCCAATTGGCCAACAAATTGCGATGCTTTACAAAACAATAATACATGGGAATGGAGGGATGCTTTAGGAGATATCATAGAAATTTTGGAATATCATCGAAAAGGACATTTACGGTATTATGCATGTGCATGTAGTAATGGATGGAAAATGACTATAAAAGAGCTATATAACACAGTAAAAGATTATGGTATTACATATGAGGATATATTTACATTTGAAAGATATGTATCCTTTAATCTCTCATCTATTATTGCGGTAATTAATATTATACGTCAAGAACTTTATCCTAATTCCTCAAATATCGCCAATTTTGTATATAAAGCATCAAATGCCTTTTTACCTAAAATTGTATTTCAACTTGAAGAATACGGATTACCGAGGATGATTAGTAAAAAGATACAAAATGCAGGTCTTATAAATCTTGAAGACGATTCTAAAGAGATTACAATCGTTATACAGGAATTTAACACGATAGGAATTGAATACCTTGAACAAAAAAATACCTAATCTCCATTCATTTGACAAATATATATTAAAACATTTTATGAACGGAATTCGTTGCATAACGACAAATCAAAAGAATTAAATAATAGCCATATTATTACCTCTATATTTTTTGAGATATGATATGGCTATTTAGATAAGGATCCATATAGAAATTCTTTCGTATAATTTTCATTTGATATCTTCAACAGTACGCAGTTTTTCCGTTCTGTATAAACATCACGTATGTTTGCCGCTTCTCTTGTGAGAGAACCTTTCCTACCAGCCACATGCGGAACAGGTAGGTGTTGTAGGTGTTCAGCCGAAAAGCAATCAGAATAATGATTTCAGGCGCGTACACGTCCGCGTACAGCCCGTTTTCAAGCTGCATGTAGCGGCACACCTTGTAGTCGTTCAGCACGTCAGACTTGCGGACGGCTTTGATGACGGCGTTCACTGCCGGGACGGTCGTATGGAACAGTCCGGCTATTTCGGTGGCGGTCATCCACACATCGTTACCGGTTACGCTGACCGCCTTGTCCTCTATGATGATTATGTCACGTTTCATGGCTCCTCTTTTTTAGATGGTGCAACCTGCAAATTCCTCGACGTTGTTTAACCTTGCGGCAAGGTTTTCCATATCCTGATTGAGTTTTTCTTTGGTTATCTTCGCGTAAATCTGCGTCGTCTTTATGCTCTTGTGTCCAAGCATGGAGCTGACCGTTTCGATGGGTACGCCGTTGGAAAGGAAAACTGTCGTGGCTGCCGTGTGGCGGCTTTGATGCCACGTGATATGCTTGGTGATGCCGCAACGCTTGGCGACGGCACGGATACCGGCAAGGCACGTGTTATAATGCGGAACGGGGAATATCCTGCCGTTCTCGCATAGCCCACGGTATTTGCCGATTATGCGGTTGGCGATGTCAAGCAGGCGGATGTTGGACACCACGCCCGTTTTCTTGCGGTTGATGTTTATCCACTCGTGTTCGTCGAAATAGGTACGGATATTCTCTTCCGTGAGGTTGCGCATATCCGCGAACGACAATCCGGTGAACGCACAGAACAGGTAGAGGTCGCGGTACAGTTCCTGTTTGGCGTTTTTCAGTTTCCCCTCCATCAGCAGGCGTATTTCGTCTTTGGTCAGGAAACTGCGTGTCGTTTCCTCCTTCTTGATTTCATACTCGCGGAACGGGTCGCGTGTCAGCCACTCGTTGTTGATGGCTATGAACACCATTGTCCGTAGCGGGCAGACGTACAGCCACACGGTATTGGTGCAGCAGTGCTTGTCCGTGCGCAGGAACATCTCGAAGTCGGAGATGAAAGCGGGAGTAAGCTCTTTTAGGGCGATGTCCTTCACATGGTAGCGGATGTCGAGGAACTCTTGCAGGTGCTTGTAAACGACACGGTACTTTTCCAGTGTACCTTTTGCTTTCATGCCTGCTTCCACCTGTTTCTCATAGTTCTCGTTGTGCCGACGGAACACCTGCATCAGCGTGTGGTAGCGGTGTTCCAGTCCGAGAAAGGCGTTCTTTACCTTCTCCGCCGTGACGAAGTTGTCACGCTCCATGATTTCCTGATAGTGTCTGTTGATGCGCACCCGCATCTTGTCAAGCATACGGTTCGTTTCGAGTGCCGCCGCGCTTCTGCCCGTGACACGTCCCCCTTTGGTGTCCCACAGCTTCGGATCGACACTCAACTTGCAACTGAACTGCGTCTGGCTGCCGTCCACCGTGATGCGTCCCATGACGGGAACCGTCCCGTCCTTTTTCACTACCTGACGCTTGAGGTAGTAGATTACTGAAAATGTACTCTTCATCGTTCTTAATTTTTGGATTTCAAAATTAGTTGGTGAAGAGTCCGGTGTCGGTACGCAAAACGGGGAGGAACGGCGCAATCTTTTTTCCGTAACCGTATTTGTTACGTGAGTTGTGGGTAACTCACTATAACATAGTGTCTTGTTTCGCCATTCGTACCCGTTTGTCGCATTTTCGGACATGGTTACGAACAAGTAACGTTGCGGCGTCAAGATTTGGCTTCGGCAAGGATTGTAATGGCTTCACGAATTATCGCCACTTTAACTAAAACCCTTGTAACTCAATTCTATCACTATATCTTTCCGCATTTCACTTTTTTGTAGTAACTTTGCGAAGTTATGTCACAATGTTAACCTATGATGCGTATCTTGATTTTAATAATAATGCTGTTGCCATGTTCGCTTGGTATGTATGCATCTGCAATAGATAGCCTTTTTGTCTGTTCTGGATAAGACTATCGTAATGCGTAGACAATACGAGGAAGAAAAAGAACGGTATATTTCTTTGATAAAGGATGAGTTGAAGCAAGGGAGGCTTACTGACATGGAGCGTTATCTGATACAAAATCGTCTTTTTGCCGAATATAATTCTTATATTAGTGATTCTGCATTACATTATATAAATGAAAATATTCTTATTGCCACACGGCTAAATAATAGGCAATGGATAAATAGTTCTATATTAAATAAAGTACATATTCTAAATACTTCGGGCCTTTTTTGTTGAAGCAATGGAATTGCTGAAATCGCTTCCTCGTAACACGTTGGAGGGTGAAAATATAGTGGACTATTATGTATGTTTTGAAAACCTATATCTCTATCAGGCAGAGTACGCCACTGATCGGAACTACGTGAACAATTATCTTCGGATAGCAAATTTGTATAGGGATTCTATAATCAGCCTAGTACCGGAAGATACTTATAGATATGTAGTCGTGCATGCACCTCAGCTCATTGACCAGGGAAAAAGTCAGGAGGCTATATGTTTATTGAAGAATTTTTTTACCTCGGTTGAAATCCAATACGCGTGAGTATGCAGTAGCTACTTCAATTCTGGCTTTTGCTTATCATGTCGTGGGGAACAAGCAGAAAGAAATGGAAGCACGTATTAGCAGTGCCATTGCTGACATTAGGGCAGTGGTGAAAGAAAATTATTCTTTGTGCGCATTAGCGGAATTACTTTATGGAATGGGCGATTTGGAACGTGCTAATCACTATATCAAGATTAGTATGGAAGATGCTAATTATTATACTACTCGGTTGCGTAGTTCGCAGAATTCCAAGATGCTTCCGCTCATAGATCGTGCTATCAGCAAGAAAAGGAAATACAGCAACAGCGGCAGAGAATGTTTATTACAGGCATATGTATCCTTTCTGTTTTCCTTCTATTGACAGTACTGTGTGTGCTATGGCAAATGAAAAAAATTGTCTTATGCCCGTAAAAAAGTTGTTGCTGCCAATTCCCAATTGAGTATATTGAATAGTGAATTGAAGAAGCTGAACAAGTCTCAACATGAGGCTAATGAACGATTATTGCATACTAATCAGACTCTTACGGAAGCCAATCATATTAAGGAAGAGTATTTGGGACGTTTCCTCAGTTTAAGTTCCTCTTATATAAGTAAGATGGAAGAATATCGCCGCATATTGAACAAGCAGGCTGCTGCCGGTAAACTTGAGGAGTTATATCGTACATTGAAGTCCGACCGTTTCATAAATCAAGAGTTGAAAGAGTTCTATCACAATTTCGATGTATCTTTTCTTAAGATATTCCCTAACTTTGTAGAAGAATTTAATCGTTTGTTGCCAGTTGAAGAACAATTGCATCCTAAAAATGAAGAATTGCTTGTTACCGAACTGCGCATATTTGCACTGATTCGTTTAGGTATTACAGACAGTGCGCGTATTGCAGAATTTTTGCGTTATTCCATAACTACCATCTATACTTATCGTTCCAAGCTAAAAAAACAAGTCTCTTTGTAAAGAGGACTTTGAAGAACGAGTGATGAAAATAACTTCTTTTTGATTTTATCCTCCTTTTGAGGCTTTCTTCTGCCTTAAAAAGTCTAGAAATGATTTAGAAATTAGTAGCAATAGCATTTTCGTAATGCGTTGTATTATAGTTGATTGCCTGTTGTAGGACTTTAGATTTTTATCTCAGCCCAAATCGTGCGTTTGTTTTGATAATACATTTGCATCAATCTATTTATTGTTTAACTAATTTCTAATAAGATGAAAAAGAAAAGTCTAAAGAGATGCCTTAAAAAGCGCATGATCCTTTTACTGGGTTTTCTTATGATGACTGGTGTTGCTGTTGCGCAACAACTTCAGGTACAAGGAAAGGTGACCGATGCAACGGGTGAAGGTCTTATCGGTGCAAGTGTATTGGTAAAGGGTACAACTTCGGGGGTGATAACTGACATTGACGGTAACTATGTGTTATTGAATGTCAATCCTGATGCAATACTTATTTTTTCTTATGTAGGTTACCAAACGCAGGAACTGAACGTATCCGGTAGAAACAAGATTGATGTTGTCTTGCATGATGACCAGCAGGTGTTGGAAGAAGTTGTAGTAGTGGGTTACGGTTCATTGAGTAAAAAAGAAGTTTCCAGTTCCATTGTACAAGTGGATAAGAAAAATTTTAATTTGGGGGCTATGAATAACCCGATGGAAATGGTATCGGGAAAAGTCGCGGGCTTGAATGTCAATACGCAGGCAGCTGCCAATCCTAACTCCAGTTCTTCATTACAAGTACGTGGTGCAACATCTGTTTCTGCAAGTAATAGTCCTTTGATTGTCATAGATGGTGTGGCAGGTGGCGATATCCGTAACATCGCTGCACAGGATATTGAATCTATTACGGTATTGAAAGATGCGGGTTCAGCTGCTATTTACGGAACGCGAGGTGCTAATGGTGTGATTTTAGTTACAACGAAACGTGGCTCGGGTGAAGCTGGAAAAACGGTAGTCACATATGACAGTTACATCGCTTTTAATGTAGCCAAGCCCTCTCCGGATATTCTGTCGGCTGATGAATTCCGTCGTTCGAGACGAGGTACAGACTATGGAGCCGACACTGACTGGTATGGACTGATTACTCGTGATGTAGCATACGACACAAACCAATATATATCTATTGATGGTAGCACAAAGAATGGTTTCTATGGTGCTTCCTTCAATTACAAAAGTGCCAATGGACTTGACATCGTGAGTGGTCGTGAAGAATTTGGAGGTCGTTTTTCTATGGAACAGCGTGTACTGGAGAATCGCTTACAATTCAACGGTTCGTTGAGTGCACGTCGTGTAAATGAAACCTGGGGAAATGATGGTTTCTTCGATAGGGCACTCACAATGAATCCTACAATGCCGGTATATAATGCAGACGGTTCGTATTATCAGCCTACTTCTCCTACGGGTGCAACCAATCCGGTTGCGGAGCTTGCTTTGAGAGATAACAACGGCCAGCGTATGTATTTGTTGGGTACGGCTGAGGCTAAACTGAATATTTTGCAGACAGAAAAGCATTTGTTGAATACAACATTAAGTTACTCATTGCATTACAATGACATGAAGCAACAATATTATGCTTCGTCTGCCGGTTCGGAGTCCTATTGGAATGGTTATAAAGGACGTGCGGAAATGAAGTATCAGAAATGGTACACCAATCGATTGGAGTGGTTGGGAAATTATGCACTGAACTTGGGCGACCACAATATTAAGGCTGTAGTGGGCTATACTTATGAGAAGTCTATCTGGGAACAGATTGGTGGTAGTAACAACGACTTCTCTTTTGATAATACGAAATATTGGGATTTGGGCAGTGGCTCTTATCTGAAGGATGGTTTGGCAAGTTTATATAGCGGTCGCTCTGAATCGACACTTATTGGCTTCTTTGGTCGGTTGAACTATAATTGGAAGGATATGCTTTTTGCATCGGCTTCGTTGCGCTATGAAGGCTCTTCCAAATTTGGTGCTAACCAAAAGTGGGGGTACTTCCCAGCAGCTTCTTTGGCTTGGGAAATGATGGAGATGGGCTTTATGAAGAATACCCGGAAAGTGTTGACCAGTTTGAAACCGCGTGTTTCTTTCGGAATTACCGGTCGTTCGGATTTTGATGCTTATAAATCACTTTCTACTTACAATACCAATGGTAGTTATCTCTTTGACGGGCGTTGGGTAACGGGCTATGCTCCCTCTAGTAATGCTAATCCGGATTTGGCTTGGGAAAAGAGCGTTGCGATTAATCTGGGTGTTGATTTTGTTCTATGGAATCGTTTACGTGGTTCAGTGGAGTATTTTGACCGTAGTTCTAAAGACTTGCTTTATACGTACACGGCACCTCAACCGCCTTTTGTCTATTCCACTATTTTGGTTAACGTTGGAACAACGAAAAATACCGGTATAGAAGTATCTTTGGATGGTGACATCCTTACTAAAACAGCAGTGAAGTGGACGAGCGGAATCAATTATTCTTATGGGAAGACTAAGTTGACCAAACTTTCTAACGATATTTACAAGGCATCTTATCTCGACCTTTACTTAAAACCGGGTACTGGCTCCAGCGAATATTTCTTCCGTGTGCAGGAAGGGGGAGAGATAGGGCAGTTCTACGGTTATGAATATGCAGGTGTTGACGAAAATGGCAATATGCTTATTTTGAATGATAAAGATGAGCAAATACCGATTTCTCAGGCTGATGCCAAGTATAAACGTTATATTGGCAATGGTGCTCCCAAGCACTTCTTGTCTTGGAGTAACAACCTGACTTGGAGAAATTTTGATTTGAGTGTATTCTTCCGCGGTACATTCGGTTTTGATGTATTCAATATGCGTAAATATGGTATGGGGCTTCAGGGATGTGGTACAGATAATGTTCTTCGCTCTGCGTATCTGGAAGATAAGAATATCCGTACCGGTGGTGGAGTAATATCTTCCTATTTCCTGGAGGATGGTAGCTTCATAAAACTGGAAAATGTACCTTGGGATATAATTTTACTCCTAAGAACCGTAAGTTACTGGATAATATGCGCATATATCTGTCTGCCAAGAATCTGTTTACCTTGACCGGATATTCTGGTAATGACCCTTCAATTATAGACGTGAATGGTATCCAGCCGGGAGTAGATAGTAATAGTGCTTATCCTACAGCAACTCAATTGAGTTTAGGTGTGACTCTTCGCTTCAAATAAATGAGAAACAAATTATTAAAAATATGAAAGATATGAAATATATAAAATGTCGTTGGTTATTGGCGATGATTATGTCATGTTCACTTTTCTCTTGTACTAATTTGGACGAGGAAGTGTTCGATCGTGTGGATGCCGGAATTTATTATCAAGATGAGACGAGTGTTCAGGGGGCAGTGGCAGCCATCTATTCGAAAGCTGCATATAGTTATTTGGAATACTTCTGGTATTTGCAGGAGTTTTCTGCCGACCAGGTGGCATGGCGCAGTTGGAACGGTGGACTTTGGGGATGGGATGAGGCATTGAAGTTTGCTTTGTCTTCACATACCTGGACGTCAGAATCAACCATTATTCGCCAAACTTGGGAGAATGCGTGGACCACTATTGGGCTTTGCAATACGCTTATTACAGATTTGCAGGCAATCAGCCCCGCATCTATACGCATGACTGAGGATGCTTTGAATAGTTATATTGCCGAAGTACGTACCCTGCGTGCTTGGGCATACTACAATATCTTTGAGATTTGGGGTGGAGCACTTCCCTTGAACATTTCTTCGGGTGCGGAAATCCCTGGTTCTGCAGATACTGATTTTGATAAGGGGTGCAAGATTATCTACGATTTTATCAGTCAGGAATTAGATGAGTCAGTTACAGATCTTATGAAAGAAGATGGTTCTGGAAAGACTCGCAACCGCATGAACCAAGCTGCCAATCGTATGATTAAGATGCGCTTGTTGCTGAATTCTGAGGTGTTTATCAAACAAAACAGTTATAATGAGTGTGCCACTCTTTGCCAAAAAATTCTGAATGGCGATTATGGTACTTACAGCATTACCGATGACTATCGCGATATTTATTCGATAAACAATGTAGAATGTCCGGAAGTTGTAATGGCATTGGCGATGGAAGTCGGTCAGGTCAATACCGGTTGGATGCGTAACATGCCTTTCATGCCTTACAATTGTTGGGATTACTTTGGAGGTACATACAGCCAGAGCGGATGGAATTGTGTATGCTTGGCACCTTCATGGGATAATTCTGGAAATGTACAGCCGTATGGTGGTACTGACAATCCTAAGAGCTTTCTTACCGACTACGGTGATAAGTTAGGAGCAGTTTATGAACGTTTCCACGATAAAGATATCCGTAAGCAGAACTATGTGTATAATGAAACAACAGGAAACTATCAAGGCATTTTTTTGAAAGGGGCTATTAAAGCCAACTATGGTAAGGGTGCGGCTTTGAAAGCAGATGCCGACCGTGACGGTCAGGATTTGGTTTATGTGGATCAGGTGGGTACATTCCTTAATTTAGGACGTAATCTGGAGACTGTCATGTCACCTCGCTGGGGTGAAACGAATTCAGGTGTCCGTTTGGTAAGATATCCGGTTTATCCGGAGAGTGCAGGCATTGATTTCCAAAACATCGATGAGGTGGAATTCCGTTTGAGTGAAGTGGTCTATACTCTTGCTGAATGTAAAATGCGTGCAGGTGATACGGAAGGTGCTAAAGAACTGGTATATAGAGTTAAAACACGCTATTTTACAGATAAATCGGCTCTCGAACAGCCCGGTCCTGGTTTTACATCCTTTGATATGGATTGGATGTTGAGTGAATGGGGACTTGAATTCTTGGGAGAGGGGCGTCGTCGTCGTACAGACTTGCGTCGTTTCGATAAGTTTACGCAAGGGCAATGGTGGTTCTTTGGCCGTGCCACGGACGACGGTTTAAGCTATCCGGCTAAACGTGACCGCAAATACGAGTGGTATCCCTTGCCCCAGTCTGCCCTTATGGTAAATCCGGGACTGGTACAGAATCCTAATTATTAATCATCCTATAATAATAGTAACAATGAAAAAATATATATGTAATCCGCTATGGCTTTTGTTGCTTTTTGTAGCTTTCATCAGTAGTTGTGACAAGGAGGAAATTGTGTTTGACCATGAGTTGCCGCAATTTGAACTTCGTAGCGATGCTATCTTGCTGGAGGTGATTATGCCCCAAGGAACTGGTGCCGATGAAATAATTTATATTGCAGGCGATTTCAATGGAGGTCAGGATGCTGCTTCCGGAGACCTTAAGTGGCAGATGGAGAAAGCTGCAAACAATGATGTTAAATGGGGCATATACCTCTATCCGGAAGATTTTGTTAATGGAAAGACACTTGCCGATGGCTTTTATTTCGTTTCTAAGACACAAGGTATAGAGCGTACTTTGCAGAATGGGGATGCTTTACATCAAATTTCGGCTAAGGTAGGTACTCGCACTGATATAACGGTAACCCGCTGGAATGCTTATTTTGAGGAGCCGGAAGACCCAAGTGAAGTGACCCACGACGGTTATGCTGTGTTCGTGATGGACAATACAGGTTGGGATGCACTGACACTTTATGCGTGGGGAAATGATTTGCCGGAACTTTTTGGAGGTTGGCCCGGTATTTCACCTACTGGTAGCGTTGAGATAAAAGGAATTACCTATAAATACTTTGATACAGGTGAAGCAAATAAGGGATTGGTTTACAATTTGATATTTAACGATAATGGAGTAGGTTCACAATTTGATGGACCACAGAACTTTACTCTTGACCGTGACATATATTTGGAAATCACAGAAAGCGGTTGGACGGAAATAGATCCGGATGCAGTGGTCATCCATGATGGTTATACCATTTTTATTGAAGACCAGTCCGGATGGGCAGAAACAACCATATATGCGTGGGGAAATGATATACCGGAACTCTTTGGCAGTTGGCCAGGAATATTACCAACCGGTAGTGTTGAGATAAAAGGTGTCACGTATAATTATTACGATACAGGTGAAGCAAATAAGGGATTGACTTACAATCTGATAATGAATAATAACAATGGAGGCTCACAATTTGACCTCGCAGCAGTGACGCTTGATCGAGATTATTATTTCCGTATTACGGACATAGCTGGTGAGGAGATTGACCCTAACAATCCGGACGGAGACTCTGAACCGGAATCTGAAGCGGCTTTTGTTTCTAATCAGAATAATTTCTTGAAATGAGTTTTGTATAGTAATGAAGATGTTAAATGACCTATTGGTGGAATGAGATTGGGGATAGGATATCTCTTTTCAATCTTGCGGATATATGTCCCAAGGCTTGGTTTTTCTATCCCAAGTCTTGGGATAGAAAACCAAGCCTTGGGAAGAAGTTATCTCTTAGCTCTTTTGTTTTTTAGTATTGGCTTCCGGGATTTTTAGTATTAAGGCTTAGTATCTTTTCTGCCAATGCCCATTACTGGAGAGTTTGGATGCTCCTTTTGCAGATATCAGTTCCGCCAATGAGTATAAGTATAGATAAAAAGTAGAAATATGAAAAAAGTAATAATTGCGACACTGCTCTTTACGATGCTACATTCTTGTATGGGGTGTAGTGATAGTCAGAGTGACATGGAACCGATTCCCGTCCCACAGGAAGAATACATGGCTTCGGATATGGTGATTTATGAGGCAAATCCCCGCATTTTTGCCGAAGAAAATGCGTTCTCTGCCATCAAAGCAGAGCTTGACCGTATTCAAAGCCTGG
>ENA-OQDX01000064-OQDX01000064.1-human-gut-metagenome-genome-assembly--contig:-NODE-64-length-12401-cov-0.850741_pt1 | contig 12401 bp, 16 predicted proteins | sample MGYA00242788_ERZ504621 | MGnify/ENA primary metagenome ERZ504621 (study PRJEB26092, sample SAMD00036303) | human gut metagenome | host: Homo sapiens | study: EMG produced TPA metagenomics assembly of... | reverse complement strand
CCTATAATGAAACGCGCCACAGCATCTGCCACTCCGGAATTCACCATCGCCTTGCTGATAGCAAAAGCACAAGCAATCGTTATCAGAATATCCCAAGATATATATTTGGTATACTTGCGGGCCGGAAATATCTTTGTCCAGGCCATAATGATAGTAGTAATGGAAACGAAGAAAAACATATCCAACTTGATTTCCGGAAAAGCTTCCTTGACAACCGGAAGTTCACCAACCGTTGCACCCACTATCATCAATATCAGCAAAACCAAGGCAAACCAGCGCTTTCCCTTTCCGGCACCGGTTCCGTATCCTTGCCATTGGCCAGCAACACGAACACCGAAGATTCCCCCCAGGTCTTTACAAAAGAGTCATCAGCCATCACCACCAGCGTATCCCCTTCGCGGAGATATTCATTTTCCAGATTTCCGACAATGCTCTGACCGCTACGCTTAATCTCCTTCACTTCGGCCCCATAATGCCGCTTGAAGTTAAAATCACCAAGTTTCTTGTTGATACCGGGAAAACGGGCGCCGAGTACAGCTTCCACCCGATGTAAATCTCCATGCTCCTCCGGTTCCTCATCCAGCTTTACCGCATCCGTACGAACATCCGGCAAAAGCCTTGAGGAAAAAGCGAACAGATAAAGGATGCCTGCAATCGCGACGAAAATGCCCACTTTACCCAACTCGAACATAGTAAAGCCTTCATATCCGGCTTCCAATATCATACCATGCACCACCAGATTGGTCGACGTCCCTATCAGGGTGCAGATTCCGCCAAGTATCGTCACATAAGAAAGGGGTATAAGGAACTTGGTAGCAGGCAATTTTACAGATTCGGCCCAACGCTTGATAATGGGAGCAAAGATAACAACCACCGGAGTATTGTTTAGAAAAGCTGAAATAAAAAGCAATGGTGGGCAACATACGGGAACTGCGCTTTAAAGACCGTAGTCTTACCTTGGGGGAAGCAGCTTCTTGATTACTTGCCCCAAAGCACCCGATTGCCTGATGCCTTCACTGACCAAAAACAGCATGGCAACAGTCATCATCCCCTTATTACTGAACCCTTCCAGCATCTCCTTAGGAGTGAGGATACCTGCACACAAGAACAATACTACGACAGAAAAGAGCACCATGCCCGGACGCATTTTATCCAGAACCAAGGCAATCACCATGCCCAACAATGCCAGCAGCACAAACAATATCTCAAATGTCATAAAGTCGTTATTTTATTTCGGTATGCTTGGGTTCTACGATAAACCACGGATTCAGCAAATCCTCCTTATTATATTGCAAAGGTTCTTCCTTCCCCGCCTGATAAATTTCCATTCCGGCAGCATGTGCAATAGCATGCCCAGCCGCCGTATCCCATTCCATCGTAGGGGCAAAACGAGGATATACATCAGCCTTGCCTTCAGCTACCAGACAAATCTTGATGGAACTTCCACTTGATATAAGCTCAACTTCCGCATGGCTGCATTTCATTTTCTCGATATAATCTTCTGTCTCGGGCGTCAGATGCGAACGGGAAGCCACAATTACAAACCGTTCGTGCACGCTTGTTTCCGGCAGCCGGACAGCTTTCGCAAGCAGTTCATCCCACGACATTCCATCACGTGCAGTAATACCGGATAGCTTATAAGCACCCGAATCATGCACTCCAAAATAGAGCTCCTTTTTTACCGGCACATAAATGACTCCCATTACCGGTACTGAGTGATGCACCAAAGCTATATTCACTGTGAACTCACCGTTCCTCTTGATGAACTCCTTCGTACCGTCCAAAGGGTCTACAATCCATAAAGTTTCCCAACTCCGTCGTTCCGAGAAAGGCAAATGTTTGCCTTCCTCGCTTAGCAGAGGGAAAGGTGTATCAGCCAAAAAACGGCAGATAGTTTCATGAGCCTTACGATCGGCAATAGTAAGAGGAGAATTATCCGCTTTTTTTCTACCTGAAAATCCGATGCCGGATCATCGTAAATGGAAAGAATTTTCTCGCCAGCCTGCAAAGCGGCATCAATCGCATTCAGTATATATCGTCGTTCCATACTATATTCTTCTCAAAGATAAGGCACAAAATTAAAAACTTTTTCAGGTCTAAAAGTTTCCACCTCTTGTTTTATAACTTCTTTTAAACGAAAGAGAGAATATTATAAGCACTTTTCACAATCAGGAAAATCAATCCGGGGCAGAGAAATAGAGTGAAATATTCACGAAGGAAGAGGAAATAAAGAGACTGTGACAACATGAGTTTATCAGGGGCTTTTCATGAAAAAGGCAGTAACTTCGCAGTTACTGCCTCATCTTGAAAGGAAACATATGTATTCCTCTCTGTTATGAATTACCAAAAAGAATTCTATTAATTGATGCTATACAGCAACCATGCCTTCTGAAAGTCATCATTCGAAGGATGTTTAGCTTTGAAAGAGTCGCGCAGATTCTCGGCGGATGCTCTGTCATCGAATGTACCGATAACTACACGATACAGGTTTCTTTCTGCATTGTAAATCACCATTGCAGTATAGCCTTCATTCACCAATGCCTGCTTCACACCTTCCGCATTAGCTTTCACGCTATAGCTCCGCAAACTACACTAAAGGTTTTCAAGCTGGTACCACCTGATACCACAGTCACCTTTTCCTGACGCATGCCGGCAGGTGCACTTTCCACCACCTTTACTTCTACTGGAGCGGTAACCACTGGAGCCACCTCTTCTGCAGGGGCAGTTGTTTGCGGCTCAGCCAATTCCTGCTGTTTTGCCTTTTCATATGCTTTCTTATAAGCACTTTCACTTGATTTACAAGAAGAGAATGCCAGAGCTATGCATACTCCCATTCCCAATACGGCTAATTTTTTCATCTTTTCTATTGTTTTTATTAGTAAAATCGTCTATTCTTATTCTTTATCTCAAAATTTTCGAAAAATAGATTTCGTGCCCTCATATTCCAAACGCAATGAAGAGTAGGACAAATCTTCTACTTTAAAGGTACATTTTCCTTCCGGCCACCCGAAATAAGTATCATAATTTTTATCGTTAACGCTTTCAGGCAACAAAATAATGGAAATTTCAGCACCTTTCAAAGAATAATTTCCAAAAAACGTAGTCAACCCTCCATCTTTCAACAAACATATGGCAGAAAAACTTCCTTTTTGAAAATTATAGAATACACTGTCCACCTTCTCTGATGTACCGTCGGCATATTGATACTGACGCAACTGCCACTTACCGGCCAAGTCCCCCCCCACCATTCATGCAAGCGGTCAAAGTACAAGCCACCAATACAATCCAAAGATATTTTTAAATGCAATTTCATCATTTTTTCCATGCCACTATCTAAATATGGAACAAAAGTACACCATAACATGCGATTATACCTCAGCATCCTTAGTTAAATATAATTAAACCCCTCCATAAAAAGAGATTTCCCGGAAGACTTGACGTATATTTGCCAAATATAAACAGAGCATGAGGCTCACTTAATTGATTACATGACATTTGAAAATTTGAATTTGATAGAACCTATATTGAAGGCTCTTCAAGAAGAGGGGTATTCCACCCCTACCCCAATCCAGGAAAAATCGATCCCTATATTACTTCAAGGAAAAGACTTATTAGGATGTGCTCAAACCGGAACAGGCAAAACCGCCGCATTTTCCATCCCTATCTTGCAAAAGTTGTATAAAACGGATAACCGCAAAAGTATCAAAGCACTCATTCTGACGCCGACCCGCGAGTTGGCCATACAGATAGGAGAATCCTTCAGTGCATACGGTAAGTATACCGGACTGAGACATGCCGTCATCTTCGGCGGTGTAGGACAAAAGCCACAGACAGATGAACTGAAACGTGGAGTACAAATACTGGTTGCAACTCCCGGACGACTGCAAGACCTGGTCAACCAAGGTTTCATTAACCTAAAAGCACTCGAATTCTTCGTATTGGACGAAGCAGACCGGATGCTGGACATGGGATTCATACATGATATCCGACGCATATTAAAGCTATTGCCCGCAAAACGGCAGACTCTCTTCTTCTCGGCCACAATGCCTCCGGAAATAGAGACCTTGGCAAACTCCATGCTGACGCACCCCGAGAAAGTGGAAGTCACCCCTGCATCGTCTACGGTTGACACAATCTCCCAATCAGTCTATTTCGTTGAGAAAAAAGAGAAAAAAGACTTACTGATTCATCTGCTGAAGAATCCGGCTATCAAGTCCGTACTTATCTTCACCAGAACTAAATATGGAGCAGACAAACTTGCACGTACCCTTAGTAAGTCCGGAATAAGAGCCGAAGCCATACATGGAAACAAGTCGCAGAATGCCCGACAGCGAGCACTGACCGGCTTTAAGAACCATGAACTGCGTGTACTGATAGCAACCGATATTGCAGCACGAGGTATCGACGTGGACCAACTATCACACGTCATCAACTATGAGTTGCCCAACATTCCGGAAACATACGTGCACCGTATCGGACGAACCGGACGTGCCGGCCACGACGGTATTGCCCTCTCCTTTTGCGAATCGGAAGAACTGCCTTACCTGAAAGATATCCAAAAATTGATAGGGAAAAGTATCCCAGTAATAAAAGAACACCCTTTTGTCACCGCCGATGGTTTAAAAGCCCAGAAAATCAAGACTGAAGAAATTAAGGCCAAAACCAAGGAAAACAAAATCTATCGCGGGAGCCGTACGAATGGAGACTTTTGGAGAAGAAAAAAGCAAACCTCGCAAAACAACACCCCAAAAGGAGTTGGAAGATAAAGACAATCATAAAAAAACTGATATTCCGAACAAAGTTTCAAAAAAATTTGTTAGTTTTGTCGTACGAACCTCAAAAAAGAAAGGAATATCATTATGAAAGGATTAAATGTTTTAGCAGCTTTCCTGGGTGGCGCCGCAGTAGGTGCAGCCCTCGGTATCTTATTTGCTCCTGAAAAAGGAGAAGACACCCGTAACAAAATCGCAGAAATTCTCCGTAAGAAAGGGATTCGTCTGAACCGAAGCGAAATGGAAGACTTGGTAGATGAAATTGCTGCGGAAATCAAAGGTGAGGTAACGGAATAAGGTAAAAAACAGAACCACTATGTTTGCAGACGACAAAAGTATAGAAAATATGCAGCAGCTCTTCATTGAATTCAAGAAATACCTGGAGCTGCAAAAAGAATATACCAAACTGGAAGTCACCGAAAAACTATCCAAACTGCTTTCTACACTTTTATTGGTGCTATTGGTCGTCATACTCGGCGTAGTGGTTCTGTTTCATCTGTCGTTTACGCTGGTCTATATCTTAGCTCCGCTGGTAGGCGGGCTAATGATGAGTTTTGCACTTATCACGTGCTTCCATATCCTACTCATCGTTCTGCTTGTCCTATTCCGCAAAAAGCTCATTATTGATCCGACAGTAAAACTTATCGCAGAATTATTCTTAGACAATTAATTCGAAATATTCATGGATAATACGACCAATACGACTCCCGTCACTTTAGAAAGTATCGCCCAGAAAAAAAGCCATGCTGCTACAAGAAATACGACTCCAGAAAGAAATCATGACTGGGCTTACACAAGAAATTTTTGCTCCGCTGGAACCAGCTACCAACAAGGCAAATGCCATGATGAGAGCATTCAACACGGGTATGGCTGTTTTTGACGGTATAGTATTGGGGGTAAAGGTAATGAAGAAATTCAGAAAAAATATTTGGAAGAAAGAGATAGAATATCGGATAAAAAGAGGGGATGGCCATAACAGTCATCCCCTCTTTTTTTCATCCGATATAGTCTGAGCACTTTTATACGTACGTCTCAAGCAACTTCACTGCTCCTTCAGGCACAATCGTCACTTCTTGGGTTGCAGCTGGCAGCAGGATTGTTTCGCCCGCTTGTACGGAAACTTCATTCTTCTCATTATCAATAATACGGCAAGAACCCTCCACACAAATAAAAATAACAAAAGAATCCAGTTCAGAATAGTCACAAGTGATTTCTTCCGTCATGTCATAGATGGAAGTCGTGAAATACGGGCTTGCCACCATTTCTACCGGTTCATTCTGCACCTGCTCGTACTCCGTACGAAAATCGTCCTGCACATCTGCAAAATTAATGGCATCAATGGCCTGGCTTGTATGCAGTTCTCTTGATTTACCATCCTTATCCTTACGATTGTAATCAAAAATACGGTAAGTGATATCCGACGTTTGCTGTATTTCTGCTACAAAAGCTCCCGCACCGATTCCATGTACCCGACCTGCAGGCACATAAAACACATCGCCCGGTTTAATGGCGCAAGTCTGCAGAACATCCGCAAACGTACCATTATACACTCGTTCCTTATATTCTTTCGGAGTAATCTGCTCTGCAAAACCGGAAATCAGCTTGGCACCCTGGTCAGCAGCAATAACATACCACATTTCATTTTTACCAAAACTGTTATGACGTTTCTTAGCCAACTCGTCACCCGGGTGTACCTGAATCGACAAGTCCAACTTGGCATCAATAAACTTTATCAATAAAGGAAACTTATTTCCGAAACGTGCATAGTTGGCTTCTCCTACCAGGTCTTCCTTATATTTTCTGACCATATCCGGCAGCGTCAATCCTTTGTCTGCACCATTGGCCACTATAGACTCACTGCCTTCTACTGCCGACACTTCCCAACTCTCGCCTACATTGGCAAGGGTATCATTCAAATGTTTGAATGGAATAATCTTGTCGCCTCCCCAAAGCGTCTGCTTCAGAATAGGCTCAAATTTTAGAGGATACATTCGTTGTTTTTATTAGAACTTTCTGTTAATGATGTGATTTTTTTAGATTCCGGGGGCAAACATACAAAAAAATATCAATTTGTATTCCATTTGTTAAACGCTAAACTTTCCTAAAATGTTCTCCACATTTCCTTCCAATTACTTGGGGGAACAAAAGAATTTCTTTTTATTTGCAAGAAATTTAATTAATACCATGAATATGATAAACACTACTCCAACAGAAAGTAATTTGTCCGGTTTGAACCAAAAAGACTTTCAAAAGGATATAAATAACAAAAAGACAGATTTGTTTATCCTGAAGAATGCCCAGGGAATGGAAGTTGCAGTTACTAATTACGGCTGTGCAATACTTTCCATCATGGTACCCGACAAAAATGGCAAATATGCCAATGTTGTATTAGGACACGACAGTATTGAACATGTAATCAACAGCCCGGAACCTTTTCTAAACACTACCATCGGACGCTACGGTAACCGGATAGCTAAAGGAAAGTTTACTTTATACGGCGAAGAGCACCAATTGGCAATCAACAATGGTCCCAACTCACTGCATGGTGGTCCGACTGGTTTTCATACCCGTGTATGGGATGCTGTCCAGCCAGAGCCATCAACAGTCATCTTCAACTACACATCCGCTGACGGCGAAGAGGGCTTCCCCGGAAATCTCGAAGTAGAAATGACTTATCGCCTGGAGGATGAGACCAATGCTCTGGTCATCGAATACCGGGCTACTACCGATAAAGCCACCATCGTCAATCTGACCAATCACGGTTTCTTCAATCTTGCCGGTATAGCCAATCCCTCCCCTACAGTCTTAAACAATATCGTTACCATCAACGCAGATTTTTATGTACCCATCGATGAAGTATCCATTCCTACCGGAGAGATATTGAAGGTAGAAGGTACTCCTATGGATTTCCGTACTCCCCATACTCTTGGTGAACGAATTGATGAGAAACATACACAAATTGTGAATGGCGCAGGATATGACCATTGCTATGTACTGAACAAGACTGAAAGTGGAGAGCTGAGCCTTGCAGCCACCTGCATAGAGCCCAACAGCGGACGAACTATGGAAGTATATACCACTGAAAATGGCGTCCAGCTTTACACTGGAAACTGGCTCGGAGGCTTTGAAGGTGCCCATGGAGCCACTTTCCCTGCAAGAAGTGCAGTCTGCTTTGAGGCCCAGTGTTTTCCCGATACGCCCAACAAGTCCCATTTTCCGTCGGCAGTATTGCTACCGGGTGATGAGTACCAGCAAGTGACAATCTACAAGTTTGGTGTACAAGAATGAAATAACTAATCCAATTTATAAACTTATTAATTTTACAAAACCATGACACAACAAAAAACAGAATGGTAAACTCATCGCAATTATCACGATGATCTTCCTTTTTGGTATGATTTCATTTGTTACCAACCTTGCTGCCCCTATGGGAAATCGGTACTGAAAAATCAGTTTTCAGTATCCAACGCTTTAGGGATGTTGGGTAACTTTGGTAACTTTATTGCATATGCAGTGATGGGAATACCAAGCGGCATCTTACTACAACGGGTAGGGTATAAAAAAACGGCATTGATAGCAGTAGCTGTAGGCTTTATCGGTGTAGGTATCCAATATTTATCAGGTCATTCAAGCCTGATATGGCTTTTGCCGTATATTTGATTGGCGCTTTCATCGCCGGTTTCTCCATGTGTTTGCTTAATACGGTAGTCAACCCGATGCTGAACAAGCTCGGCGGCGAAGGTAACAAAGGAAACCAGCTTATCCAAGTGGGTGGTTCTTTCAACTCCGTAATGGCCACCATTACTCCGATGTTCGTAGGTATCCTGATTGCCGGTTCCATTGAAAAAGCTACTATCTCTCAGATATTCCCTGTAATGTACACAGCAATGGCTGTATTTGCCATCGCGTTCTTCGTTCTTTTGATTGTGCCCATACCGGAACCCAATGCTGCAACTTCAACAGAACCTATCGGTAAGTTGATGTCAGGCGCTTTAAAATTCCGCCACTTCATTTTGGGAGCTATAGCGATCTTTGTATATGTAGGTGTCGAAGTTGGTGTACCGGGTACTCTGAACTTGTTCTTGACCGATCCGATTGAAAAGGGAGGAGCAGGCATTTCTTCCACCATTTCCGGTTTTGTTGTAGGTACATATTGGTTCCTCATGCTGATTGGACGTCTGGCCGGCGCTTCATTGGGTGCAAAAATCTCCAGTAAGGCAATGCTTACCTTTACTTCCGCATTAGGCTTACTTTTGGTATTCCTTGCCATCTTCTCATCTACCGGTTCGCTTGTCAATCTGCCGGTACTCCAACAAAGTGCTACGGGAGGTCTCTCTTTCGGATTTGCAGAAGTACCCATCAATGCAATGTATCTGGTACTGGTAGGTCTGTGTACTTCCATCATGTGGGGGTGGTATCTTTAATTTGGCCGTAGAAGGATTGGGTAAATATCTGGCAGCGGCTTCCGGTCTGTTCATGGGTATTGGTATGCGGCGGCGGCATCTTGCCCGTTATCCAAGGTTTGGTGGCCGACATTGCAGGTTTCATGCCGAGTTACTGGGTTATCATCGCAGCCCTTGGCTATCTGTTGTTCTACGGTTTGGTAGGCTGCAAAAATGTCAATAAGGACATCAAGGTCGATTAACAAGAAAATATAGGTAATTTATTTATTCACCTTATAAAATATAAATATCATGGATATAGAATACGTAAGAAGCCGTTTCATCAAGCACTTTGACGGAACAACGGGAGCTGTTTATGCTTCTCCGGGTCGCATCAACCTTATCGGTGAGCATACAGACTATAACGGTGGTTTTGTATTCCCCGGAGCAATCGATAAGGGAATGATTGCAGAAATAAAGCCCAACGGCACAAACACAGTAAAAGCTTATTCCATCGACCTGAAAGATTACGTGGAATTTGGCTTGAATGAAGAAGATGCACCCCGCGCAAGCTGGGCAAGATATATCTTTGGCGTGTGCCGGGAAATGATGAAACGCGGTGTAGATGTAAAAGGTTTCAATACCGCTTTTGCAGGCGATGTGCCTCTGGGTGCAGGAATGTCCTCGTCAGCAGCTTTGGAAAGTACCTATGCCTATGCTTTGAACGACTTGTTCGGTGACAACAAGATAGACAAATTTGAATTGGCAAAAGTGGGACAATCTACAGAACACAACTATTGTGGCGTAAACTGTGGTATCATGGACCAATTTGCTTCTGTATTCGGAAAGAAGGAAGCCTCATCCGCCTGGATTGCCGTTCACTGGAATATCAGTATTTCCCATTCGACCCGCAAGGCTATCGTCTGGTTCTTGTAGATTCTGTAGTGAAACACGAACTTGCATCTTCAGCATACAACAAACGTCGTCAAAGCTGCGAAGCTGCTGTTGCCGCTGTTCAGAAGAAGCATCCACACGTAGAATTCCTGCGTGACGTTACCATGGGCATGCTGGAAGAAGCCAAAGCCGACATCAGCGCAGAAGACTATATGCGTGCAGAATATGTCATCGAAGAGATTCAACGCGTACTCGACGTTTGCGACGCCCTGGAGAAAGGCGATTATGAAACTGTAGGCCAAAAGATGTATGAAACACATCATGGCATGAGTAAGTTGTATGAAGTAAGCTGCGAAGAACTCGATTTTCTGAATGACCTTGCATTCGATTGTGGAGTTACCGGTTCACGTGTCATGGGCGGTGGATTCGGTGGATGTACAATCAATCTGGTAAAGGATGAATTGTACAGTACATTCATCGAAAAAGCAAAAGATGAATTCAAGAAGAAGTTCGGCAGAAGCCCAAAAGTATATGATGTAGTCATCAGCGACGGTGCCCGCAGATTAGAATAATAGACATCAGCATTCAAATAAAAGGCGTTTCCCAGTAATGAGAAGCGCCTTTTTCTTCTCCCCTATTCCACCGTTTTCCACTCTAAAAACAAAATCATCCGAGAAGTTTATTCCGAACACATCTATCTGTACAGCCAGTTGGCACAGATATGTTTCTTGACACTTATGTTGCATAACATATAAAAGTGTACAGCCTACACTAAAGAAAAGTGTTACTTTTACACCCAAAGAAAGATAATCATCTCATTTACATTAAATACAAAACCATGAAAAGACATGTTCTACTTGCAGGAATTGCCGCAATGATGCTAACTGCGTGCAATCAAAAGACAGAAACAACGCTTACGCTGTCCGGTCTTGATCCAGTAAAATTCCAAACAACAGTCAATGACGCCCAGACACAGCTTTATACGCTGAAGAATAAAGCGGGCATGGAAGTATGCATCACAAACTTTGGAGGACGTATTGTATCCATTATGGTACCCGACAAAAATGGAGTTATGCAGGATGTAGTATTGGGCTTTGACAGCATTGCCGATTACATCAACATACCAAGTGACTTTGGTGCTTCTATCGGACGCTACGCCAACCGGATTAACCAAGGGAAAATCGTTCTTGACGGAGATACCATACAGTTACCACAGAACAATTTCGGACATTGCCTGCACGGTGGCCCCAAAGGATGGCAATACCAAGTATACAGTGCCAATCCCATTGACAGCACAACTCTGGAGCTCACCCGCATTTCACCGGATGGAGACGAGAATTTCCCGGGTAATGTTACGGCAAAAGTACTTTTCAAGTTAACGGATGACAATGCCATTGATATAAAATACAGTGCAACAACAGACCAAAAGACGGTTATCAATATGACTAACCATTCTTATTTCAATTTATCAGGTGATCCTTCAAAGGCAGCAACAGACCACATCTTATACATCAATGCAGACAACTATACTCCGGTAGACAGTACTTTCATGCCAACGGGTGACATCATCTCCGTCAAAGAAACACCAATGGACTTTACCACTCCCAAGAGTGTGGCACAAGACATCAACCGGATTGACTTTGAACAAATAAAGAACGGAAACGGATATGACCATAATTGGGTACTGAATACTAAAGGTGACCTATCCCAAGTGGCAGCCAAACTGACATCGCCTATAAGCGGCATCACCCTGGAAGTTTATACCAATGAGCCAGGCATACAAGTATATACCGGGAATTTCCTGGACGGCACCGTAAAAGGTAAAAAAGGCATTACTTACAACCAGCGCGCTTCCGTATGCCTTGAGACACAACATTATCCGGATAGCCCCAACAAAGCCCAATGGCCTTCTGTCGTACTGGAACCCGGACAAACATACAACAGTGAATGTATCTTTAAATTCACTATAGAAAAATAACCTTTTAAATACACATCGTACAATGAATTGGAATTCACATGAATTTATATGGCTCGACTGGGTAATCCTCATAGTCGGCATGGCAGCTGTAATATGGGCTGTATGGCGTGCTGTCCAGAAAGACAAACGTATGCAACAAGGAGCAAGCAGTGCTGATTATCTATTTGGTAAAGGAGAACCCTGGTACATTATCGGTGCAGCAATCTTTGCTGCCAACATTGGCTCGGAACACCTGGTAGGTCTTGCCGGAACCGGAGCAAAATCGGGAGTAGGCATGGCTCACTGGGAAATGCAAGGCTGGATGATTCTTCTTTTAGGATGGTTGTTTGTTCCGTTCTATCAGTTGCTGAATAATAAGATGGGAAAAATCATCAC
>ENA-OQDX01000063-OQDX01000063.1-human-gut-metagenome-genome-assembly--contig:-NODE-63-length-12435-cov-0.879834_pt1 | contig 12435 bp, 12 predicted proteins | sample MGYA00242788_ERZ504621 | MGnify/ENA primary metagenome ERZ504621 (study PRJEB26092, sample SAMD00036303) | human gut metagenome | host: Homo sapiens | study: EMG produced TPA metagenomics assembly of... | reverse complement strand
TACCATTTTCCGTCTCTTGCTCAAAATCTAGCCACAGAGCGGCTTCTTCCGGGTGAAAAGAGGAAGTCAGTGCCTTGGCGAAAATGCCGACTTCGTCCATTTGAGCATCGCAGATGTAGACCGAAGTCTCTTGGCCGTGTGTTTCTGCATTCCGACCGATGTTGACGGGGTAGGGGAAGTTCCGGATATTGCCCGATGCTTGTGTGGAGGCCTTTTCTGCTCCGTCTATATAGATGGACATTTTCTGTCCGTCGTAGACGCACGTCACTTGATGCCAGTTGTATTCCCAGTCAGTAGGCAAGGAGGCGCATACGGAATGCTTTTTATCAGTATAGATATAAAATTCCAGTTTGTCTTTACCGCGTTGTTGCAGCCCGAACTGATAATTGCCTTTTGTGATGAATGAGCCGCAACTGCTTACCAGTTTCCGGGGGTAGATTCTGCAAGTGAGTGTCAGTTCATTACTGTTCAACTCCACATTGTCTGCACGATAGACCTCTACCCATTGGTCGTGACCGTTCAAGTCCAGCACCGTGTCTTTCCTTCCTTCACCAAGCGGGCATTTCCCATCAGATGGGCGGGAGTATGGAAGGGCGAAAGGTCGTCCACTTGCCTTATCCGTTCGGTCAGTCCCGGACTTACAAAATCCCAGATGGCCCCTCCTATCAGGCGGGGATGTCGGTAGATGGCTTCCCAATAATCGTCCAGGGCACCGCCGGCATTGCCTGCAACCGATAAGTATTCATCCATAAACGATGGTCGGGAATCCTCTCCTATGCCTACCTGCATTTCCAGTTCCATAGGAGTAGGGTAACGGGGTCCGATAATATCTTCTGCCGGATGGGAGAATGCATTTCCGCCATACATCCAGAAGCGGGTGGGGTCCAGCGATTTCCCCTTCTTCAATGGTGTGGGTAATGTTGATACCTTCACCGCTTTCGTTTCCTGCGCTCCAGAACAAGACGCAGGGATGGTTTCTGTCCCGTAACACCATTCTGCGGCATCGCTCGCGATACATCTCTTCGTATTCCGGGAGACTTGAAATCCATTCCGAGGCATGGGCTTCATCGCCCACCTCGTCTATGATATAAAGCCCGTATTCATTGGCCAGTTCCAAATACTTATTCACCGGAGGATAGTGAGAGGTACGTACGGCATTGAAATTAAACTGTTTCAACAATTCAAAATCCTTGCGTATGGTGGCTTCGTCCATGACATGTCCCTCTTCGGGATGCTGCATGTGCGAATTTTGTGCATTGACTTTCAGTGGGATACCGTTAAGATAAAAAACACCGTCTTTGATTTCCGTCTTTTTGAATCCGATGACCGTTTCTATCTTGTCTTTCTGCAGACCGGCCGGATTGGATAATTCCAGACCGAGCGTATAAAGCTCGGGTGTCTCGGCTGTCCATTTCCGGGGTTCTTGTACCAAGGTATGCAACTGTATTGTCTTTTCCGCAGCGTCCATTTCAAATGGAGTTGCGGAAAAGTTACAGATAATCTTGCCGTTTTTATCCTTTAAGTAAGCTTTCAATCCATAATTCTCATTTGGCTTCTTTTGGTAGTCCTTGATTTTTACCTGAATACTTAACTGCGAATCGGTATACGTATTATCAAACTCTGTGATTACTTGCCAGTCGAATATCCTGACAGCAGGTGTGGCGTACAACCATACGTCGTCAAAGATTCCGGCCAGTCGCCAATAATCTTGTCCTTCCAGGTAATAGCCGTCCGAATACTTTAGTACACAGACAGCCAGCGTGTTTTCGCCCGGCTTCAAATAAGGAGTGATGTTGTATTCGGCAGGTTCTTGTGCTCCTTCATTGTAGCCCACTTCATGACCGTTGACCCATACAAAAGAAGCGGATGCCACTTTCTCGAACCTTAAAAATATCTGGTCTTTTGCTGCCCAACTTGCAGGTACCTTGAATGTTCGCCGGTATAGTCCGGTAGGGTTATACTCTTTGGGAGCATGTGGTGGATTCACCCCGAAGGGAGCAGATACATTTCTGAACAGCTTGTCACCATAACCTTGCATTTCCCAGTTTGAGGGAACTTTGATGTCGCCCCATTGCTTATCCGGGAATTCGGGGTTAAAAAAGTGTGCAGGTATCCCTTCCGGTGTATCGCACCAGAAAAACTTCCATGTCCCATTCAGTAGCATGCTCTTTTCGGGCATATGCCAAGCGTGTCCTTCCTCTTGTCCTTTTTCAAATACAGAAGGGTTGTCTATATACCAGAGCATATCCTTAAGGAAGGATTTGTCTTGTGCATAGGATTGCAGGCACAAGGCTACTGAACACAATGGCAGAAACAGTTTTCTCAGATTCATTTTTTTGTAATTCGTGCTGTCCATCCACCGCCGGGTGCCAGTTGTACATTGAGTTTGTCTTTGGCAGTGACGATGCGTACTTCTTTTTTATAGTCGGTAGCTTCACGGTCGGCATTGATGCCGTCGGCAAAGATTTCGGCTTCGTAGTTGCCTTCGCTGAGGAAGGAGAGGTCGATGGTGCAGCTACGCGGAGTCCAGTTGGTCATGCTGCCTACAAACCAAGTGTTTCCTTTGCGGCGTGCTATCGTGATGTATTCGGCTATTTTACCATCAAGAGCAATGGTTTCGTCAAAGGTAGTGGGAACCTTGGCGATGAAGTCGGTGCATTCCTGTTCCTTCATGTATTTGCTGGGACTGTCGGCAAGCATCTGCAAGGGTGCTCGAAGACGGTGTACATAGCCATCTGGTGTACACGTGTACCTTGACTCATGGGGTGGTCGTTGACGGAGCGGAACGAGGGAACGGGTGGCATTTACCATAGCTCCCGGCGTATAGTCCATCGGACCGGCGAGTTGGCGCAGATAGGGGGCGGTAACGCGTAGCGCGGGAAGTCATGCAAGGGTGCACCGTTCACGATGGGCTCCCACTTGCTGTTTTCCAGTCCTTTCACACCTTCAAAGTTGAGGATGTTGGGATAGGCGCGCTGGATGCCGAAGGGTTTCAGTCCGTGTAGGTCAAGCAACATGTGATGCTTGGCGGCACATGCTGCGAGTTGTTCGGTAGAAGAGATGGCGAGTTGGTCGTCGCGGTCGAAGAAGTCAATTTTGAAACCTTTGATTCCCATTTGTGCGTAGTGGCTGATAACTTGTTCCACGGCAGGGGAGATGTCGCCTCCTCCCGTAAGATTGCGCCAGCTTGCCCAGAGGATGATGCCTATGCCCTTTTGGTTGCCGTATGCCACCAGTTCTTCGAGATTGATTTCGGGACTGATGTCTTCCATTAATGATTCCTTTCCGCTCCAACCTTCGTCGATGATGATATACTCCAGCTGGTTTTCGGCGGCAAAGTCGATGTATTTCTTATAGGTGGGCGTATTCATGCCTGCCTTGAAGTCCACGCCGGTCAGGTTACAAGTATTCCACCAGTCCCATGCCACTTTTCCGGGTTTAATCCAGGATGTGTCAGCGATGCGGCATTCGGGTGCGAGGCGTTGCATCATGTCGTTGTTGGCGAGTTGTGTGTCGTGGGTAACAACAAGCACGGCACGCCAAGGATAGGTCTGTTTCCCTGTGGGACGCCCGTTGGGGCAGAAGTAGGGGGCATTGTTGGGCTTGCTGATAACGTCGGCACGTTTGGTAGGGACGAGGTTCAAGCGGTCATAGCCTCCGATGACTGTTTCCAGTGGATAGGGGGCGAATTCTGCCTTCACTCCGTGGGGCATCTGTGGGTTGGCAGTGAGGAACATGCCGGGATAGTTGGACAATCCGGCTTCCATAATGACGGCTTTCTTTCCGTTCTCCAGTTCTACCATCAGCGGAGTAATGGCAAGCGAGTCTTTGTACATGCGAGAGAGGGGGGCCTCATCGTAGTAGGACTCGAAGGAGTAGCAGTAACGCTCGCCGGCGCGATTGTCGTTAATATAGGGCACGAAAGCGTGGTAATCGCGGTCGAAGTTGAACTCGGCAATCTCGTCCTTCACGCAGAAAGGTTTGCGCAGTTCGGAAACAAAACGATAGGCGGCTCCGTCGTCGTAGGCGCGGAACTGTATGCTATAGCCGTTACGGCATTTCAGCGTGAGTTGGTTATAAGTGTCCTTCACACTCGCCTTTTTGTAGAAAGGAGTGGGGAAGGAAGTGTCGACGGAAGTGCGGGTAGCTTTGGTCACCTTCACATCTTTGCCGAAGGTGAAAGCAATGGGCTTTCCCTCAGATTCAGTGCATTGCATGGCAATGTCTGAAGGCAAAAGAACGGTGGTACCGTCGTGGGCAATCGCCCAGTTGAGGGCTTGTCCGGCTTCGATGTTGACAATTAGTTTTCCGTCCGGTGAATTCAGTTGATATTGCTGTGCTTGTGCCGTCAATGCACAAGAAAGCAATAGGCTGGCGAAACAAGTGCTGATTCTGTTCATTTTTATTTGATTATTGATTATGAATATTTGTTTAATTCCGTGGATATTTAACCGGAATAGCCATCATTTCTTCTAAGAAGAGAGGGTCGTCGAACTGGCAAGTCTGTCGGTTGTATTGTCCCCCCGGAGTGTCCCATAGCATTGGGCACATGCCGCGCGAGTAGATGGCTTCGGTTACGGAAACACAGAAGAGTCTTATCACTTCCTTTGTTCTGTTTCTGGAGTCGGCGCAATATTCGCCTATGATGACGGGGATTCCTTTGTCTACGCAATTCTTCTTCAGTAGGTCCATATTGTCGTTCAGTTCCTTGAAGTCAGCTTCCGTTCCCCAGCTTTCCCGGCCTACACCCCAATCGACAACCTCGCCTCCACCCAGTATGGCAAAAGTTTGCGGGGAGTATAGTAATGCACTGTAAGAGCAAGTCGGTTTGCGGGATCATTCGGCATCTTGAACAAGGGGTCGTAAGCATACTCCAAGTTGGTGTTGTAGATTTCCACCAACAGATGACGTTTGGCGTTGTTGCCGCCACTGTTTCTTACTATGTCGACAAAGAGCTGGTTGAGGTCGTTCACGTATCCCAGTGCCTTTGCCTTGTCGGCTTCACTACCGCCCCACGGAGTCCAAATCTCATCGTATCCGATTTCATTCATTGGCTCGAACAGTAAGTGGTCACCGTACTTTTCGAAGCGTTCACATATCTGTTTCCAGATGGAAGTGAATTTTTCTTTTGCTTTGCTGTCGGTGGGTACTTGTTTAATCCATTCGTTTTCGTGGTGGATATTGATGATAGCCACCATGCCACAGTCGAGGGTCCAGTTTAGGATTTTCTCTACGCGGTCCATCAGGTCAGGATGCACTTTGAAGTCGTCGGGACAGCAGATTGCCCCAGCTGACCGGTATGCGCAGAGATGAGTAGCCCGCTTTGGCATATCCTTCAATGATTTCTTGTGTGATAATAGGGCTTCCCCATGCTTGTTCGTAATTGAGAATGTTGCTTGGGTCTATCCAGTCGCCCACGGCATCCAGCGTGTTGCCTAGGTTGATGCCCAGTCCCATTTCGTTAATCAGTTGGTGGGTTGTGAGATTCTCGCGTACAGTGTATTTTTCCGGTTCATCGCTTTGGATATAGGCCGCCTGCTCCACGTTGATTTCTTGTATATGCTCCTTTACGCTGACGGTGATGATGGCGTTGCGCACGTCGGGCGTAGTGTTGGGTTCTACGGTTATGTTATAGATTGCCTGTACGGGAGTGCTGCTTTCCGAGGTTACTTTGCACCATGCTTCCGAACTTTGGAAAGTGGCTGGTTCATTGGGGGTGATACCGAATTTCTTGCTACCACCCGTTTGTTCAAAATGGAAAGAAGTAGGCTCTACGATGATTTTCAGCTCCTTTTTATCGTCAGAGCAAGCTGTCATCAGAAATAGAACCAGGCTGGTTAATAAGGTTTTCTTGAAGATTTGTGTCATGGTATCGGTAAAAATTTTCGTTTTAATTAATTTCGGTGTATTTATTTTTTAGACGCTGATTCAATTGAATCAGCGTCTAAGAGTTTAAAAGAAGGTGTCACTTTGTGTAATCCTGTGCCAGAATTTAATTCAAATTATTGTATCTTGACAACTCGGAAATTATCAAAATACATTTCGATGTTGTATGGACCGTTTTCGCTGGGATTTGTCATCTGGAGTGCCAACTCGTCACCGTCACGTTTTTGGAACTCGCCCCAAGTGGTTTCGTCTACCAGTTCGGAGAGCGGAATGCTGCACTGCATCCATTGGCCTACTTCGGTTTTTCCGGTGAAGTCGCTCACCGGACGATAGTTCGTGTAGTTGTGAGCCTCATTCCCTTTGAGGTAGATGCGGAATACAGGACCTTCGCCATATTCCACTGCCACGAAGCATTCGAACTGCAAAGCCAGTTCGGAAGTCGGTGTATCGGTAGGCAGGAAGGCTGTGTCAATGCCCCATACGGCACCGTTCTGCAATTGGCCCCACCAGTAATTCCATGCTGAAAGTTCCCCTGATATGCTGTAGCATTTACCATCCGAGAAGAAAGGAGCTGCTGTACCGTCGGCAGTGATGGGTACAGCTTGCCCGCCCCAGGAGAACCAACCGATGTTGTCATAGTTCAATACTATATTCTCCAAAGGATAGAAGCCCGGAACTTCGGCAGTACCGCCCATTGTGGTAATGGCGAGTGAGCAAGTGCCTTGCGGTGCACGCGGCATGGTAAAGGTAAGCATATCGTTAGCTTCGCTTACGGTAACAGTAGAGAGATCTACCGAGCGATTGCCCATTGTGATGGAGGCGATATCCATAAAATTCTGTCCCAGTACGGTAACTGTGGTACCCGTGATAGGCATCATGGAGCTTACCTTGCTGATACTTGGTGGGAGGGCTGTGCGACGAAGGGAGTAAATGCGGATGCGGTATAGCACTCCACTACCAGACTGCCTTCATCAATCAGGCCTGCGGGAGCATTGAATGATATTTCGTCAAAGTTCTTGTTTACCGTGTAGTCCGTTACTTCTACCGAAACAGGTGCATTGGTGATGTCGTCCACGGCAGTGGTGAAATAAACGCGCTGATTTCGTCAGAAAGTTACCGCCCACGATGCGCAGAGGCGTGCCCGTCTCCACGGGGAAGGTTGTGGCTACACGGGTGATGTAGGGTGCGGGCGAGAGTACATGCATGGAGTACGTGGCAATGCCGTGCGAGGTCTCGATACGCAGTTCGCCTTTCAGTTCGGGGTTGGCACCCGTCAGTTGCAATTCGCCGGGGATAGTGAGGATGAGACTGGTGGAAGTGCCGTAGTTGCTATTGAACGAAACTTCTTGTTCGTTGATGAACACTTTCCGCACATTATTCAGATTTTCGCCGATGACTACAATCATGGTGCCCGGATTTACATCGGTGAACGTACTGTCGGCCTTCTCTGGGTCGACAAGACGGATGTGGTGGATTACGGGAACACCGCCGCCCTCGTCATCGTTGCAGGCGGTGAAAAGGTTGCATGCCAACAGGATGGTGAGCAACACAAAAGGAAAATGTATATATTTCATATTAAAGTCGTTATTTGAGATAATGAATGTATAACTTGGTTTATTCACTGAATTCGTATGCTACCGGTTCTTCGTTCAGTAGCGGATTCTGGATGACATCGCTTTCCGGATAAGGCATCAGGATGTTGCCGTGGTGGATTTCGATGTTCTCGCCCGGTTCCTGCCAATTTTCTATGCCTTCGAGGAAAGTGTCGCCTTCTTTCTTGCCGAAGTGGAGGTAACCGTCTTCGTCTTTCACGATGAGGTCTACTGTGTAGCCGCGGTGTTGGTTCTGGAAGTAATTCAGCATGTAGTCGGGTTTCCAGTGATACCACGATACCATGTCATACCAGTTACAATACTCCATCGAGAACTCTACGCGGCGTTCGCGAATGATGTCTTCGAGGTTACGCGTTCCTTGCGGGGGATACGTGCACGGTCGCGCACCTGGTTCAATGCTTCCAGGCCGGGACCACCGGTCAGTTCTTCGCTGTTGCCCAGACAAGCTTCGGCATAGGTCAGGTAAACATCGGCAAGGCGTAGGATGTAGGTGTTGAGCGGAGAGTTCATGGACTGGATATAACCGTCGTTGTCGTCGTCCGGACCGCCCGGTACACCTTTTTTAATGCAAGAGGTGGCGCCGTCGTAAGTATAACCACCGTCGGCAATGCAGATGTATGAATAGTATGTACCGGTGTGCAGAAGGTGGCGTTGCGGCGGATAGTGTCGCCCAACTCATATTGCTGGAGCATATCTATACTTGCCTGATAGCTGCTCCATACGTTTACACCGCCGGTCATCTTGCTGTTGCCGGCGAGGTCGGCAAGCAGAGTGTTGCATACGCCCCAATCACCCAGTGGCACCCACTGCATGGCAATGAGCGATTCGGGATTGTTGTTGTGCTTATACTTGAAGAGGTCTTCATAGTTTTCGTAAAGGCTGATGCCGCTGTTGTTTATCACGTCGGCGGCCAGTTCCTTGGCTTTCTCCAGGTCGGCGTTGTCGCGTGTGCCTCCTTTCCAGCCTGAGCGGGCGAGGTAGACTTTGGCAAGCATGCCTTTTGCACCCCATGCGTTGACACGTCCTTTGGCGGTTGCCACTTCAGGAAGATTCTCGACTGCATAAGTGAGGTCACGAATAACGAGTTCCAGCACATCTTCTTCACGGTGGAGCGGTTGCATGGGATTGGCAACCACTTTTGTCGTTGTCTTCGATGATGATAACCGGTCCCCAGAGGCGAACCATGTAGAAGTAGGCACAAGCACGCATCAGGCGGGCTTCGGCAATGGCTGTGCGCTTGGCACGTTCGCTTACGCTGTTGCTACATTTGGTCTGCACATCACTGATAACTGCATTGGCCATTGTAATGACCGAGTAGAAACCTGTCCATGCATTGGCAAGGTTTTCGCTCAGGGCTGTCACCTTGAAGTTGGTGAACTCGGGAGCTCCCCAGCGACTGAAGTTATCGTTGGCACGGTTACTGCCCAGCGGCACGATGGCGCGGGAGTTGAGGTCGAACCATGCACGGTTGTAAAGCGGTGCAGTGGCTTGTTCGAGTGCATCGTCGGAAGTGTAGTATGTCACATCTACGTAGTTTCCTTCGGGAGCACGTTCCAAAAATGAGTCGCTGCATGCCGTAAGCAGAAGGAGCGATGATATAAGGGTTAGAAATCTGTGTTTCATAACTATATTGAGATTTTAAATGATAAATGATTTGTCTGGCTCATTAGAAATTGAAGTTAAGGCCAAATGTATAGATACGTTGCGAAGGATAGCGCGCATCGTCCACACCACGTAGCAATACATTGTAGTTCAAAGCGCCTATTTCGGGATCGTAGCCTTTGTAGCCTGTGATGGTACAGAGGTTCTGGATGTTGACGTAGAGGCGCAGATGGTCTATCTGCAAACGGCGCAACCATTTCTGTGGGAAGGTGTACCCCAGCGAGATGTTTTTTATGCGGAGGTAGGAAGCGTCTTCAACAAAGCGGTCGGAGATACGGTTGTTGTCGTTGGCGCTACTGGTAGTGATGCGTTGTACTTTGGCTGCATCGGCGTTGGCCACGTAAACATTGGAAAGTACCTCGTCGCCCACTTCGGGGTCGTGCATGGCGATTTGGGCAATGCCGGTAGCTTCTTTCAGCAGGTTGCTGTTACGCATGGGATCGGTGAAGGTGCGGCGAATCAGGTTGATAGCCTTGTTGCCCACCGAGCCGTTCAGGAAGATGTTGAGGTCAAATCCTTTATAAGAAAGGTAGTTGTTGAAGCCGAACGTGAATTTGGGTGCCGGATTGCCGAGGAACGTGCGGTCTTTCTCATCAATTACACCGTTGTTGTCGCGGTCTTCATAGATGTAGTCACCTACAGATGCCCGATTTGCCGATGGTCTGGTCTTTCGGGATGGCTACTTGGATGCGGTTGCCCGTTTCGTCGAGCAGGAAGTTGCCGTCGGCACCTTTCTTGTAGAAATCTCCTTCTTCCTTGAACATACCGATTACTTTATAGCCGTAGAACTGCCCGACCGGTTCGCCCACCATGGTGTAGGTCAGTGTTTCCGAAACCGTTGATTCCCGAAATAGCGGATGATTCGGAGTAGAGCTTCGTCACTTCGTTGTGGTTGATGGAGAAGGTGAGTCCTGAGGTCCAGGTGAAATCACGTGTCTGGATGTTGTGCGTGTTCAGGGTAAATTCTACACCTTTGTTGGTCATGGCACCGGCATTGACCCACGGTGCACGAATCAGACCGCTTACGTAGGTAGGAAGAGAAGCTTGCATCAGCAGATTGTCCGTTTTCTTGTAATAAGCATCGGCGATGAACTCTATGCGGTTGTTGAAGAGGGCGAGGTCGAGTCCTACATTGAAGGAGTTTGTTTCTTCCCACTTCAGTTCACGATTAGGATAGTTGCCTGCATAGAAACCAGTACCCCAGATGGAGGCTGCCGAAGCCATGGTGACGCCGTAGGCATAGGAACCCGCCCATTGGTTACCTACTACACCCCAACCCAGGCGGAGTTTCAGTGAGTTGATGGCTTCCACATCTTTGAGGAAAGCTTCGTTGTTGACTTTCCAAGCCAATGCTACCGAAGGGAACCAACCCCAACGACTTTCTTTGGCAAACGAAGACGAACCGTCGGCACGGAGCGTAGCGGTCAGCAAGTAGCGGTCGTCGTAGTTGTAGTTCAGACGGCCGAAGTATGATTCGATGGCGGATGAACCACGGGAACTGTTGGCTTTTGCTGTTGTGGCATCACCCGCATCCAGTTCGTGTACGGAGTTGAAGAGGAAGTTGGTACGGCTGCCGCTCAGCGACTCGTACTTGTTTTCTTGCGCTTCGTGTCCCAGCATGGCAGAGAGGCCGTGTTTGCCGAAGGTATTATTATAAGTAAAGTAAGTTTTCAATGTCCAGTTGCTTCCGTTGCCGGCTCCACGGCTTGCTGACGACTGCTGCTTGAAGTGCTCGTAGTCGTAGGAGGGGGTAAACTTATAGTCGTTGCTGTAATTGAAGTTGGCGGCATATTCCGTGCGGAATACGAGTCCTTTCCACAGCTTGATGTCGGCAAAGGCGTTGACATAGACTTGTGTGTTGCGACTATAGTTTTCATTTTGGATAAGGTCGGAGAGGGGGTTGGAGAAGTAAGTTCCATACATGTTCTCCGTCTGCATGCCGAAACTGCCGTCCGGGTTGCGGGCAGGCACTTCGGGGAGCTGGTTCAGGGCATTGTAGATGGCACCCGAACCGTCTACGTTGTTGGTCTGCTGTGTACGGGCTACGGAGGCGCGCAAGCCGGTGGTGAGCCACTTGTTGATGTCGTTGTCCATGTTGACGCGGAAAGAGAAACGCTCAAAGTCCGAACCGAATACAATACCGTCTTGCTGCATGTAGCCGCCGGAGAGCGAGTATTTCATGCTCTTCGAACCTCCGGAGATGTTTATCTGATGGTTGTGCATCGGGGCAGTGCGGAAGATTTCATTCTGCCAGTCGGTACCGCGGCTGAGGAGTGAGGGGTCTTTGAACTCTTCGCGTGCACCGAAGCCGATGGTGGCGGCGCGGAGGTTCTGGTAAACTGCATATTCGGGGAGTGTCAGTGTTTCCAGTTTCTTGGGAAGCTGTTGCAAGGCATAGTAACCTTCGTAGGAGACCTTCGTTTTGCCCTCTTCGCCCTGACGGGTGGTGATGAGTACTACACCGTTGGAGGCGCGGCTACCATAGATGGCTGTGGCCGATGCATCTTTCAATACTTCCATGGAAACGATGTCTGCAGGGTTGATGGAACTGAGCACGCTGCTGTTGCTGGTGTTGTTGCCTGAGATGGCTACACCGTCGATAACGTAGAGCGGTTCGTTGCCGTTCAAGGAGTTGATACCACGGATGCTGACCGAGATACCGCCACCCGGAGTTCCGGAATTCTGGGTCACCTGCACACCGGCGGCACGTCCTTGCAAAGCTTGGTCGAGCGAGGTGACTACGGACTTTTTCAGTTCGTCACCCGTCACGCTGACTACGGAACCGGTCAGGTCACTGCGTTTCATCGTACCGTATCCCACTACTACTACTTCGTCCAGCATCTCATTGTCTTCTTGCAGCAGTATGTCGATGCGGGTGGTGCGCTCTACTTTCACCTCTTTGGTGCGGTAGCCGATGTAAGAGACTATCAATGTTTGTCCCAGATTTGCCTGGATGGTGTAACGGCCGTCGATGTCGGTAATGCCGCCCGTATTGGTTTCTTTCACTTTGACGGTGGCTCCTACAAGTGGCTCACCGCCCGATTCTGATTTAACGATACCGGATACTGTTTTGGTTTGTCCATACGTGGAAACAATACCCAAACCTAGTAACACGATAACAAGCAATTGTCTCAATTTTGTCCATTCCCATTGAGAGCATACATTTGCGTGTAACTTCATAATACTTTAATTTAAGATTTAAAAATAACTGTTATTAAAAGCTACTGCAAATATGGAAAGTTATCATAATAGCATAGGTCTATCATCTCTCAAA
>ENA-OQDX01000061-OQDX01000061.1-human-gut-metagenome-genome-assembly--contig:-NODE-61-length-12774-cov-0.859571_pt1 | contig 12774 bp, 16 predicted proteins | sample MGYA00242788_ERZ504621 | MGnify/ENA primary metagenome ERZ504621 (study PRJEB26092, sample SAMD00036303) | human gut metagenome | host: Homo sapiens | study: EMG produced TPA metagenomics assembly of... | reverse complement strand
CGAGCGGGAAGCAAGTCGGAGAAAATACTGGTACACCAAGAGTATCAAATACCATCATAAAGAAGGGTTCCTGCGTATCGGTATACCCAAAGGAAAATGGCAACTGGAACTCGGAATGACCCTCGACACCCAATTCGGAGGATACAAGATTGGAGGTTCCGAATCGGGAGACTTGGGCAACGGATGGAAGGATTACGTACGCGTATTCTTCCCCGGCCACGGGCGTGAGGACGGACCGGTAGGTGAACATCTGGCTTTCCAAGGCAATTTTCTGGGTAGCGAATATATCAAAATGACTTATCGTCCTAAGGAAGATTTCTCCATCAGCGCCTATCTGGACAATCATTTTGATGACTTCTCCGCCATGGCCAAACTCAACGGTTGGGATGGCTTATGGGGTGTGGAATATAAATCCAACCATAGACAAGCCATCAACGGAATCGTTATCGAATATCTCCAGACTACCAATATGAGCGGTCCACTGCACGGTTTGCAAAATTCTGTAGTAGGTAAGACCGGAGGAGCCGACAACTACTACAACAACGGTTACTACCCAGGATGGGCACATTGGGGTATGGCGATAGCCAATCCGTTGATAGCATCGCCTATCTATAATAAGGATGGCGATATGAGTTTCAAGTACAATCGCGTTAAGGCCCTGCATCTGGGATGGAGCGGCGACATCAGCAGTGAGTGGAGATATGTGGCAAAATTGTCCCACAACAGAACTTGGGGAACTCCTCATCGTCCAATACCCGATATATTAGAAAATTTTTCTACTTTTGCATCGTTTTACTATATTCCCCGTAAATGGAAGGGCTGGTGCTTCAACGCGTCCCTTGCATTGGATATGGGAGAGATATATGGAGACAATTTTGGATTCCAACTGAAAGTACATAAAACATTTTAAGAAAATGAACTACATACAAACAGAGATTGACGGCGTATGGCTGATTGAGCCGAAAGTATTCCATGATGCCCGCGGATACTTTATGGAAGCATTTAAGGAAGAAGAGTTCCGTGCACATGTCGGAAACGTTCACTTCATCCAGGACAATGAGTCCAAATCCTCTTTCGGTGTATTACGTGGTCTTCATTACCAGAAGGGTGATTGCAGCCAGGCCAAACTGGTACGTGTCATTAAGGGAAAAGTGCTGGACGTGGCTGTCGACTTAAGAAAATCTTCTCCCACTTTCGGAAAGTATGTCAGTGTGGAGCTAAGTGAGGAGAACAAAAGACAATTCTTCATTCCGCGTGGTTTTGCCCACGGTTTTCTGGTGCTGAGCGATGAAGCTGTCTTTACATACAAGGTAGACAACGTATACGCACCACAATCCGAGGCATCCATCCGTTTTGACGACGAAACCATCGGTATTGAATGGCCCGTTGCTACGGAACAGCTTCTATTATCAGATAAAGACGGACATGCCGTATCGTTCAAGGATGCGGTCTATTATGAATAAAATATGAAAATAGCCATTGTCGGTACAGGATACGTCGGTTTGGTAACCGGAACCTGCTTTGCGGAAATCGGTGTCAACGTTATTTGCGTAGACACGAACAGTGAAAAGATAGAGTCACTGAAAAAAGGGTGTTATTCCTATCTATGAAAATGGACTGGAAGAAATGGTTAGCCGGAATGTGAAAGCAGGACGCCTGCAATTCACCACGTCTCTGGAGAGTTGTCTGAATGAGGTGGAAGTGGTATTCAGTGCCGTAGGTACACCACCCGATGAGGATGGAAGTGCCGACTTGAGCTATGTGCTGGAAGTTGCCCGCACCATTGGACGCAATATGCAGAAATATGTGTTGGTGGTAACCAAAAGTACCGTTCCCGTAGGTACTGCCAGAAAAGTGCGGGCTACCATTCAAGAAGAACTTGATAAGAGAGGGATGAACATTGACTTCGATGTCGCTTCGAATCCCGAGTTTCTGAAAGAAGGTAATGCTATCAACGATTTTATGAGTCCCGACCGTGTAGTGGTGGGAGTAGAGTCCGAACGAGCCAAGAAGATAATGAGCAAGCTCTACAAACCATTCCTGCTGAACAACTTCCGTGTCATCTTTATGGACATCCCTTCTGCAGAAATGACAAAGTATGCAGCTAACTCCATGCTTGCCACCCGCATCAGCTTCATGAACGACATTGCCAATTTGTGCGAATTGGTGGGAGCGGATGTAAACATGGTGCGCAGTGGTATCGGTTCGGATACCCGTATCGGACGCAAGTTCCTCTATCCGGGGATAGGTTACGGCGGTTCATGCTTCCCTAAGGATGTAAAGGCACTGATTAAAACGGCTGAACTGAGCGGCTACAAGATGCGTGTACTCCATGCAGTAGAGGAGGTGAACGAGAAACAGAAGAGTATCTTATTCGAAAAGTTGCAGAAGCATTTCAATAATGATTTGGAGGGAAAGACCATTGCCATTTGGGGGCTGGCCTTTAAACCCGAAACAGATGACATGCGTGAAGCCCCGGCTCTGGTATTGATTGACGAGTTGCTGAAGGCCGGTTGTAAAGTACGTGCCTACGACCCGGCTGCCATGAACGAATGCCGACGCCGCATAGGAGAAAGTATTTATTATGCGACAGATATGTATGATGCTGCGCTGGGAAGGTTTACGACGGTGGACCCTTCTGCTGAAAACTACTTCAATACAAGTCTCTATGCTTATTGCGGGAATAATCCTATTAATCGGATTGACCTTGACGGATTACTTTTGGCTCGAATATTGATATATAAGGTCCTCTGATTCAATAAAGTGAACGATTCCCTGCTTTCATCACTATATGTCAACAGGGAATTTTACCTTTTATATAAGGCTACACCCTTTCCCTGACATGGTGTAGCCATTTACCCCAAAGGGTGTAGCTATCCGGGGCAAAGGGTGTAGCTCTGTTTAATGTGCCTTATCAGTGCCTGCGGCACACATAATCCGTTATTGATTTATGAAAAATCCCCCGTCGTAAGTGGGAAGAAAGAAATTTGTTTCAAATCTCCCCGAAATCATGTACCTTTGTGGCGGTACCTAAAAAGGAGGTAGCAAGATGATGAACAAGATAAATTCCGTATGCGTATATTGTGCTTCGAGCACAAAGATAGATTCCGTTTATTTCGATGCAGCCCGTGAGTTGGGCACTCTGCTGGGGCAGCGGCAAATTCGCCTGATTAATGGTGCGGGAAATATGGGACTGATGTCCGCTGTGTCCGATGCGGCACTCCGGGCAGGGGGAGAGGTGACGGGCGTCATTCCCCGCTTCATGGTGGAGCAGGGATGGCATCACACCGGACTTACCCAACTCGTGGAAGTGGAAAGCATGCACGAACGGAAAAAGACAATGGCCGACTTGAGCGATGCCGTCATCGCCCTGCCCGGTGGTTGCGGCACCCTGGAAGAACTGCTGGAAATCATCACTTGGAAGCAACTCGGACTGTATCTGAACCCGATTGTGATACTGAATGTCAAGAACTATTTCGACCCTCTGCTCGATATGCTCCGGCAGGCGGTGGACGAAAACTTCATGCGTACGCAGCACGGTGCCATCTGGCATGTGGCGCAGACACCGCAGGAAGCCGTGGAACTGATATATACCACTCCCTTGTGGGACGCCTCCATCCGTAAATTCGCTGCAATATGATAGGGCTGTTGATGGCTTGGGCAGAGTGGGGACGGAGGGGATTCCTATTCCATATTCTCCGAGAATGGACGATGGCATCACCGTGGTCCTTTTGTGCTGTTTCTTTCTGTCGGCCTATGTCTTGTCACGCAGCCGCAAGTTCCTGCTGCAACTGGTGAAGGATTTCCTGCTTCATCGCGAACGTACCAGCATATTTGCCACTTCCACAGCCGCCGATATGCGCTATTTGCTGCTGCTCATCCTGCAGACCTGCATCCTAGCAGGCGTCTGTATCTTCAACTACTTCAATGATATACAGCCGGAACTGGTACGTCATGTGTCGCCGGGGCTTCTGCCTGGGGATTTACATCGGTGTGTGTCTCTTCTATTTGTGCTTGAAGTGGATGCTCTACTCTTTTCTGGGTTGGATTTTTTTGACGAAAGTGTTACAACGCTATGGCTTGAGTCCTATTCTACGCTACTTTATTACTTGGGATTCGCCCTTTTCCCGTTTGCCCTGTTCGTAGTCTATTTTGATTTGAGTTTGCAGCTGACGATAATAATCGGATTGATTTTAGCCTTTTTTGCTAAAATATTGATGTTATACAAGTGGTTAAAGCTTTTTTGTAACAATTTATATGGCGGTTTGCTTTTAATTGTGTACTTTTGTGCCCTTGAAATCATGCCTTGTTTTGTGTTATATCAAGGTGTGATGCAGCTAAACAGTTATTTGATAATAAAATTTTAGGACGTTGAAAATTAAGAAAGTACTTGTGTCGCAGCCGAAACCGGCATCAGAGAAATCTCCTTACTACGACATCGCCGAGAAGTATGGTGTGAAAATAGATTTTCGCCCATTTATCAAAGTGGAGAGCCTTTCAGCGAAAGAGTTCAGACAACAGAAAATTTCGGTCTTGGATCATACTGCCGTTATTTTTACTTCGCGTCATGCTATTGATCATTTCTTCCACTTGTGTACAGAATTGCGTGTGACAATTCCCGAAACAATGAAGTATTTCTGCGTGACGGAGGCCGTTGCTCTGTATATCCAAAAGTATGTGCAGTATCGTAAGCGTAAGATTTTCTTCGGAAACACCGGGAAGATTGACGATTTGATACCTTCCATTGTTAAGCATAAGACTGAAAAGTACTTGGTACCAATGTCGGATGTACACAATGATGACGTGAAGAATCTGCTGGATAAGAATAAGATTCAGCACACGGAGCTGTCATGTACCGTACTGTCAGCAATGACTTTGCTGCAGATGGGGCTTTTGATTATGACATGCTGGTGTTCTTCAGTCCGGCAGGCATCAGTGCCTTGAAGAAGAATTTCCCTGATTTTGACCAGAAGGAAATCAAGATCGGAACATTCGGCTCTACCACTGCCCAGGCAGTCCGTGATGCCGGACTTCGTCTTGACCTGGAAGCTCCCAGCGTGCAGGCACCCTCAATGACGGCGGCGCTTGACATGTTTATCAAGGAGAATAATAAAGGAAAGTAAAAAGAGTTATGAGTTATAAGTTATGAGTGATTTGCTTATAGCTTGTAGGCATAACAATGGATTTATAAAATTGAGCTACAAGTGGTTGTGCTTTTATGTCGCCAGGTACTTGTAGCTCGTTTTTGTATCGCCCCATAACTTATCACTCATAACTCATCACCCATCACTCATAACTTATAACTCATCACCCCATGCCAAATACCTTGCGTAAGTCCGAACGGTTGGACAAGAAGAAAGTGATAGAGAAGATGTTTGCGGGCGGCTCACGCTCGTTTTCGGTTTTCCCTTTGCGTGTGGTGTATCTGCCGGTGGAGGAGCTGGAGGCACCCATTTCCATTCTTGTAAGTGTTTCGAAACGCCGTTTCAAGCGAGCGGTGAAGCGCAACCGCGTGAAACGCCAGATACGTGAAGCCTACCGCATGAACAAACACGGACTGCTGGCCGTGCTGACGGAAAAAAAGTGCCGTCTGGCCGTGGCCTTCATCTATCTTTCGGACCAGTTGGTAGACTCTTCTGTCATTGAGGACCGTATGAAGACAGCTTTGGCACGCATTGCCGAGAAGGTAGCGGCAAATGCTGAAGCTGAGCAAACTCCGCAGGTGTCATGAAGCGTCTGCTTTCATATCTGCTGCTGCTTCCCATCTATTTCTATCAGAAGTGCATATCGCCCATGATAGGGCCTTCATGCCGTTTTACCCCCACTTGTTCGCAATATGCGGTGGAGGCCATCAAGAAACACGGACCTTTCAAGGGGGTTTGTCTGGCAGTCAGGCGCATTCTGCGCTGCCATCCCTGGGGAGGTTCCGGATATGATCCCGTTCCATGAATATTCCAGTTGACATACATACACACCGGCTTCCGCAAGTACCCGGAACTGCCATTGCAAATTGCTATCCCGAAACGTTCTCTCCACAGAGCGGCGGATGGTATTCGGTGGGGATACATCCCTGGCATATAGGTCGGAGTGGAGGTGAACACTCAGGAGTTGAAGGTGCTGTGGCTAGCAGGGTGTGCGGCCTGGAGGAGTTAGTGCGCCATCCCCAAGTACTTGCCGTGGGCGAAGCCGGGCTGGACAAGCTGGCAGATGCTCCGATGGATTTGCAGGTGGAAGTGTTCAGGTGCCAGGCATGTTTGGCAGAGGAAGTGGGAAAGCCGCTGGTGATTCATCTGGTGAAGGCGGTTGATGAACTGCTGAAGGTGAAGCGGGACTTGCGCCCGTCGAATCCGTGGATAATACATGGTTTCCGTGGCAAGGCGGCGCTGGCGGAGGAATATCTGAAACATGGCTTTTACCTTTCATTCGGGGAGAAATACCAGGAAGCAGCCTTGTGCCGGGTACCTGCCGACCGGCTGTTCATCGAAACGGATGAAAGCGAAGTTTCCATCGGGGAATTGTATGCACGCGCTGCCGAAGTGCGCGGCATCTCTCCCGAGGAGCTTGGAGAAACACTCCGGAGAAATGTCTGCAAAGTCTTTTTTAAACCCTAAGAGTTGTTTCTTCGAATAAAGAGTCGTATTTTTGCGCAGATTAAAATAGGAATCAAACAATTCATAGATAATCACTTAAATAATTAATCAGATAACTTAATCATTCGATGAATTTTGTAGAAGAATTAAGATGGCGTGGCATGCTCCACGATATGATGCCGGGTACGGAAGAACTTCTGGCTAAGGAACAAGTGACTGCATACATTGGTTTCGACCCTACTGCGGACTCTTTGCACATCGGGCACCTTTGCAGTGTGATGATTTTGCGTCACTTCCAGCGTTGCGGACACAAGCCGTTGGCACTGATTGGCGGTGCTACGGGTATGATTGGTGACCCTTCCGGAAAGTCTGCCGAACGCAATCTGCTTACGGAAGAGACGTTGCAGCGCAACCTGGCCGGTATGAAGGCCCAGCTCTCCAAGTTCCTGGATTTTGATTCGGATGCCCCCAACCGTGCCGAGTTGGTGAACAACTACGATTGGATGAAGAACTTCACTTTCCTCGATTTTGCCCGTGAAGTGGGTAAGCACATCACCGTGAACTATATGATGGCGAAAGATTCTGTAAAGAAGCGTCTGAACGGTGAGGCACGTGACGGTCTTTCCTTCACGGAATTCACCTACCAGCTGTTGCAGGGGTACGACTTCCTTCATCTGTATGAAACCAAAGGCTGCAAGCTCCAGATGGGTGGCAGCGACCAGTGGGGTAACATCACCACCGGTGCCGAACTGATTCGCCGTACGAACGGTGGGGAGGTATTTGCACTGACCAGCCCGCTGATTACGAAGGCCGACGGTGGTAAGTTCGGCAAGACAGAGTCCGGAAACATCTGGCTCGACCCGCGCTACACTTCTCCATATAAGTTCTACCAGTTCTGGCTGAACGTGAGCGACGAGGATGCCAAACGCTACATAAAGATATTCACTGCACTGTCCAAGGAGGAGATTGACGCTCTGACGGCCGAGCACGAGGCTGCTCCCCATTTGCGCGTCCTTCAGAAGTGTCTGGCCAAGGAAGTGACTATCATGGTTCATTCCGAAGAGGACTATAATGCTGCTGTGGATGCATCCAACATCTTGTTTGGCAATGCAACTTCTGATGCACTGAAGAAGTTGGACGAAGATACGCTGCTGGCTGTGTTCGAGGGTGTTCCCCAGTTCGAAATATCCCGTGATGCACTGGCTGCCGGTGTGAAGGCGGTGGATTTGTTCGTGGATAATGCTGCTGTATTCGCTTCCAAGGGCGAGATGCGTAAGCTGGTGCAAGGCGGTGGCGTTTCTCTGAATAAGGAGAAACTGGCTGCTTTCGACCAGGTGATTACGACAGCCGACCTGCTGGACGAAAAATACCTGCTGGTACAGCGCGGCAAGAAGAATTACTATCTGATTATCGCCAAATAGCGGTATCCTAAAGAGAAGTAATTAAGGAAATAATGCTTTGGCAGTAAAAATAGCCCCGAAATATTTGGATATTTCGGGGCTTCCTTTTATCTTTGCACCGCTTTTTAACAGAAAGCCCTATGTTTGGACTATGGTGTAATGGTAGCACAACAGGTTTTGGTTCTGTTTGTCCAGGTTCGAATCCTGGTAGTCCAACTACGATGCAGCTAATTGCAGCTAAAAACCCACTAAAATCGCAAGTTTTAGTGGGTTTTTTTGTTATTCTTTCCCCCTCTTGTTGGCACTATAGGTATAGATTTTTTTCTTTTTACGAATCTTTGAACGATATTGCTATATAATTGACACAAATTTATACGGTTTCTCCATTTTCTTTTGTTACATTTGCATCGTGTACGCAAACGATGTGTATTTGATGGCTGAAGTTATAACCTATTAAATGTAGTGCAATCATGAAAACGAACTATGAAATTCGCTATGCTGAGCATCCCGATGATGTGAAAAGCTACGATACGAAAAGCATTCGCTGCGATTTCCTTATAGGGAAGGCATTCTCCCAAAATAAAGTTTCCATTGAGTATAAACTACTTGCAAATCGTACATAAATAGAATATCACTTATTTAAACTTAATAATTTAACGTTATGAATCCGTATTTGAATTTTTCTTTGGAAGGTAAAGTAGCCCTTGTTACAGGTGCTTCTTATGGTATCGGTTTTGCTATCGCTTCAGCTTTTGCAGAGCAAGGAGCAACTATCTGTTTCAACGATATCAACCAGGAGTTGGTAGACAAAGGCTTGGCTGCCTATACTGAAAAGGGTATCAAGCACGCGGTTATGTATGTGATGTGACAGACGAACCTGCTGTTCAGGCCATGGTAGCCCAGATTGAAAAGGAAGTAGGCTCTGTTGATATCCTCGTAAACAATGCCGGCATCATCCGCCGTGTTCCTATGCACGAGATGGAGGCTGCTGACTTCCGTCGTGTAATCGATATCGACCTCAATGCTCCGTTCATCGTATCAAAGGCTGTTCTGCCTGCCATGATGAAGAAGGGCCACGGTAAAATTATCAATATCTGCTCTATGATGTCCGAACTGGGGCGTGAGACTGTGTCGGCCTATGCCGCTGCCAAGGGTGGCTTGAAGATGCTGACTCGCAACATCTGCTCTGAATATGGTGAATATAACATCCAATGTAACGGTATCGGTCCGGGTTACATCGCTACCCCGCAGACTGCTCCGCTGCGTGAAAAGCAGGCCGACGGTAGCCGTCACCCGTTCGACTCGTTCATCTGCGCCAAGACTCCGGCAGGCCGCTGGCTGGCTCCGGAAGAACTTACCGGTCCGGCAGTGTTCCTGGCATCGGAAGCCTCTAATGCGGTAAACGGTCACATCCTCTATGTAGACGGAGGTATCTTGGCTTATATCGGAAAGCAACCGAAATAAATTTAAGGATAATTGAGAAGGTGATAAAAGTGGCAGGATAATGTCACTTGTCACCTTTTTCTTTTGGGCGCGGATTACGCGGATTTCGCGGAAAGGATAAGGAAAATCCGTATAATCCGCGAAATCCGCGCCTAAAAGAAAGTTATACAACTGATTAGGAAAAAGCAATGATTATATGAGAAACTTTCTTTTATTATGTATGGCGGCCCTCTGCTGTCTTGCTTGCAACGATAGCAAGATAGTGACTGTTACGGTAACCAATCCGTTAGCGATGGACCGTTCCGATGAGATGGTAGAGGTGTCCATGACCGAAATCTCAAACCTTCTGAATCTGGCAGACACCGCACAGATTGTGGTTCTGAATGTCGAAGGGGAGCAGGTGCCTTACCAAGTGACCTACGATGACAAATTAATCTTCCCTGCTACGGTAGCCGCCAATGCATCGGCTGCATATACCGTCCAGGCCGGTACTCCCGTCGATGTGGAGGTAAGGGCTTGTGGGCGGCAGTATCCCGAACGTCTGGACGACATGGCCTGGGAGAACGACTTGGTAGGCTTCCGTGCCTACGGTCCTGCATTGCAGGCAAGGGGTGAACGCGGTTTCGGCTACGACTTGTTCACGAAGCGAGGCACTGCTGCACCGGTACTGGAAGACATGTATGCCAAGGAACTGGATGCAGACTCCTGGAAGCAGGTTAATGAATTGCGCAAGACAGACCCGAAGGCAGCCGATGAGCTGGTACGCACATTCTCCTATCATATAGACCACGGTTATGGCATGGACTGCTATGCAGTAGGCCCAACATTGGGAGCTGGAGTGTCTGCATTGATGGTGAATGATACCATTATCTATCCGTGGTGCTACAAGACGCAGGAGGTGCTGGACAACGGTCCGTTGCGCTTCACCGTGAAGCTGGAGTTCAATCCGTTGGCTGTGAAAGGGGATACTGCGGTGGTGGAAACACGTCTGATTACGCTGGATGCCGGTTCTCATCTGAACCGTACTGCCGTTTCGTATAGCAATCTAAAGGAATCTTTGCCCATTGTTACCGGTATTGTGCTGCACGAACCGGACGGTGCTGTGGTGGCTGATGCCGCCGGTGGCTATATGACGTATGTAGACCCCCACTACCGGACCGGATAATGGTAAGATATTTATGGGGGCCGCTTTCCCTGCCGTTGTGAAGGAAGCTAAAACCGTGCTTTTCCCCATAGAGGAGAAGAAGATGCGTAACAATGCGGACGGTCATGTACTGGTTGTCAGCGACTATGAGCCGGGCGCTGACTACGTGTATTACTGGGGCTTTGCCTGGGACCGCGCGGACATCAAGACTGCTGAAGCCTGGAACCGATACATGGCTGATTTTGCACAGAAGGTGCGCAATCCGATGACGGTGAGTATCCGCTAAGTTGATTTTCTTCCTTTTCAGACGGAGAAGATTGAGAAGTTGGAGGTTTGTAACTGTCCGGACGAATGACAAATGTTCTCAGAATAAGCTCTTCCCCTTGTAGACAAGTTCTGCAACGTTTTTGGCCTCCAGTTTTTCCATCAGGCGCTTCCGGTAAGTCTGTATTGTATTGATGCTGAGAAATAGTAATTGGGATATTTCAGAAGTGCTCAGTCCTTGCGAGAGATAGGCGAGCACTTCTTTTTCACGTCTCGACAATTCGGGAAGTGCATATGGTAGGGTGTTTTGTTTTTCCTTGTCCAGTTCGCTGAAAACATTGCTGAAGTATCTGGTTCCGTTTTTCAGTGTACTGATGGCGTCTCTCAATTCGCTGGTGCTGGCATTTTTTTGAAACAGCTCCGTTGATGTTTAGGGTGGATAATTTGGCTATGATCCAAGGTTCTTCATGCATGGTATAGATTAAAATGCCGCATTCGGGTATCTGGCTGTGAAGGTGGGATATGAGTTGGAATCCATTCATATCCGGTAGTTCAAGGTCAATGATGCAAAGGTCGAATCTCTCTTTGAGGGTCAGTTGTTCCACGTCTTTTGCACAAGTGGCTCCTTTGCACGTCACTCCTTCGAGTTGCGAGGCCAATGCGATGATGCCTTCAGCAACAATCGGGTGGTCATCTATTACCAGTATTCTGTATGTTTCTTTGTTTGGTTTCATTCGTTTATGTTAAGCAGTAGGGTGGAAAACGTTGTTTTCTGTTTGACGAGCATACATTGGCGGTAGCGTTGATGGCTTGATACGGTCGTTTACGGTGCGCAATCCTATGCCGTCATTGTTGTTTGTTGCTGTTTGTTGCTTGTTTGCATTCTTACCGTTGTCTGTAATTTGCAGGGTATATTTATTTTCATTGTCGGCACGGAGACTGATGACTATATGACTGGCTGAGGCATGTTTCACGATGTTCATGGTGAGTTCTTGTACGATGCGGTACAGCTCATAAGCGGTTTCATTGGGAAGATGGCGTGATGCGTTGTTCTCCGTTGGATGATAGCTGACCTCTATGCCGGTGTTCTCGGTCAGTTTGGCAGCATAACGGTCGAGTATCTGGTCTAGACTGAGATGCTCGAATTCGGGAGGCATCAGTTCGTGTGAGATATTCCGCACGTTGTTTCTCAGTTTGCTGACGAGTGAGGCCAGTTCCTGCTCATTCCCTTTGCCGGTAGAAGTTTCTATCTTCATTTGCAGCCCCAGCAGGTCGTTGGCTATACCATCATGCAGTTCCTTGGCAAAATATTTGCATTCCTCTTCCAACCCTTCAATGTAGCGGCGTGCCGAGTTCAGTTCGTTTTCTTGCTTTAGCAGTTCAATCTTCTTTTCGGCTATTCGTTTCTTGTGGCGGAGCGTCAACAAAGTAATGAGAGCAAGACCAGACAGAAGGGCTACAGCAATGGAGGCTTTTTAGCAGGAAGGCTTGGTGTTCCAGTTGTTCTTGTTGCAGGTGGGCTATCTCCAATTCCTTTTCTTGTGTGTGATATTTCACGTTGAATTCTGCCATTTGTTGCGTCAGATTGTGCTGTGCCAGCGTATCAGTCCACATGCGGGCACTATCCATATAGGTGTAGGCCAGTTTGGGGTTTCCCAAGGCATCGTAGCATCGTGCCATTTGTGTAAATAATGTTTTGGGCTCGGTACCGGTTTTCCGGTTACGCAGCCAGTGGAAGTCCTTCAAGGCGCGGGCATAGTTTTTGCGGTTTGTTTCGGTGGCTGCCCTCGATTGTATGAATCCTATGGCAGCGATGGAGTTGGATGGTACCCGTTGTAGTAGTTTGTTCCCCAATTTCAAGTAGTGGTCTATGGAATCGGTTGTTCGTTTTCGTTCTAAAGAGATCTCAGCACTGCCGGGCAGGCCGAGCCAG
>ENA-OQDX01000060-OQDX01000060.1-human-gut-metagenome-genome-assembly--contig:-NODE-60-length-12780-cov-0.905319_pt1 | contig 12780 bp, 9 predicted proteins | sample MGYA00242788_ERZ504621 | MGnify/ENA primary metagenome ERZ504621 (study PRJEB26092, sample SAMD00036303) | human gut metagenome | host: Homo sapiens | study: EMG produced TPA metagenomics assembly of the... | reverse complement strand
ATCACCCTTTTTCTATAGCCCATATTCCATCATTATAATAACCCAATTGTTGCGGTGACATGATAAAGTCTATTTTTTTAGTTTCGCCCGGCTTAAGTGATACTCGACCAAACCCGGCGAGTTTAATGGGTTTCAATGGTTGACTTGCTGAAGTAGGTGATATATATATCTGTACGATTTCGTCACCTTCGCGCGACCCGGTATTAGTCACATTGAAGGAAATATTGAATAACTCATCAGTCGTGAAAACTGATTTGTCAACTACTAGGTCTGAATAATCAAAAGTAGTGTAATTCAGTCCGTACCCGAAGTGATATTGAATACGCTCATCAGGAGTACTGGAATAATTATAGCAGATGTTTTCGTTAAGTTCTACTTTTGGATAACTCACACTCAACTTTCCTGATGGCGCAACATTACCGTAAATAATATCGGCTAGAGCATTACCCCCTTCTTCACCGGGGTACCACGCCTGAATCACGGCTGCACATTTATCCGCAAGGTCGCCAATAACCTGTGCACGCCCACCGAACATAACCAATACAACAGGCTTACCTGTAACTATTAATTGTCTGACAAATTCCTCTTGTTTTCCTGGTAACCGTAAACTTCCGCGGTCTCGATTTTCTCCACACAGTAAAGTATTCTCCCCCATTGCAGCAATGATTATGTCGCTATTGGCAGCTAACGAAAGCGCTTCTTTAGCATCTATTTTCTCATCGCGGGCTATATGGCGATTCTTATCGAGCCATATTGCACGATCATCCCCGCCTTTTGAAATGGATGTCTCAGTTTTGTCAACCCAATCCACACCACAGGAATAGTTCAAAGTGCATCCATCTGGTAGTTTTTTTTCCAGACCTTCTTTCAAAGTTATAATCTGATTATTTGTGTTTCCGGTATTAATGCCTCGCCAAAAATAGTGCAAGCCTTGATATGTGTAATCGCCAAGCATAGCCCACATTGTGTTGGCATTAGGTCCCACAAGAGCTATCTTCCTAGGATGTTCGATAGGGAGGATGTTATCATTCTTAAGAAGTACTACTGATTGTGTAGCAAGTTCATAAGCGGTTTGACGCTCCTCGGCGGTGTCGAATTCTATATCGCCTTCTGCACAGAATGCCGGATTTTTATCAAACAGACCCACTGCAGCTTTTAGCCTCAGAACTCGTTTGACAGCGCCCTCGAATGTCGCCTCACTAACAAGTCCTTGCTTTATTGCTTCGGGAAGGTATTGATAATTGTCACGGTTTTGAAATTCCACATCGTTCCCAGCATTTATGGCAGCCACTCCACGATGCAACGCATCTTCTTCTGTGTCAATCTGGTTAATCGAGCCATAGTCACTTACTGTTATGCCGTCAAATCCGAGATAATTACGCAAAATATCCTGCATAAGATATTTATTGGCAACGGCTTTCACACCATGGAAGTAGTGATAACCGGTCATTATCACTTTACTACCCTTAGTTCGAATCATTGTTTCGTGAGGCAAGAGTATTTCTTCAAAAAGTTCTTTTCTCCTATCGGTATTGCATCCGCCACCATAGCCCAAAAAAATGTTTTGAACATGCCGCGACTCCACTTTTCATCCCTCCGTCCTGCAAACCTTCAACAAAAGCAGAACCCATAGCAGCACTTAGATAAGCATCTTCGCCATACGATTCCTCCAAACGGTTGAAATATGGATTCCGAATCACATCCACCATAGGTGACAACGAAAGCATGCCTCCGATTTTTCGCATGCTGATAGCAGTTTGACGAGTTTTTTCTGCAGCCAGGTCAGTATTGAACGAACATGCCAAACCAATTTGCTGTGGGTAAACCGTTGCTTCTTTTGCAGCAATACCTGTTATGACTTCTTCATGAAATAAGGCCGGTATTCCAGTTGGTGTATTCTTCACCAGCCACTCCTGCACTTGTTTTACCATATCGCGAAGCTCTTCGGGTCCATCTAACGAATTGCTGGCATACTGAGCAAAATGTCCTATTCCGTTAGGAATAAGTTCATAGCATCGGACTGTATCAAGCTGATTGTTTTTGTCGAAAAGTTCCGATAGATACATGCTCTGAAGTTGAGCTGCACGTTCATCCATACTCATGCGTTGATATATGTTATCGATTATCTTCTCGGTAAACTCATTTGACAACGGTATTTCCTGTGCTTTGTGTCGAAAGAAAACGGATGTCGATTTATTATCAGAGGCACAACCAGCCAGAATCAACGCTCCACATGCTAAAGCAATCAATTTATTGTATTTCATTCTATTGTCAAAAATGTTTTGGAGGGGTTATCGCTCCGCATCAGGCTTTAGAATGGCTCACTTACTGTTTATGCCTAATTCCTAATACCTAAATGCTTTATTTCAGATTAATGAATCCATTTCTGCTTGAGCGAGCGATAACTCCCATCTATTTTATATACTGTAAATTATGTACTATCGGGTACTTCCGACTTGGCTTCATGGTTTTGGTTTGAAGCACCAGAAGGTGCAAGCTGCCCATGGATAAAGTGCTTGCCCTTCTTCGGCAGGCGCAGCCAATACAAGATTATTGGCATCACACTTCACAATGAAGAACTCAGTGGGCAGGTACGTAGGCGCGGCACCCTCGCCAACCAGGGCTATGGCCGTACCATAAAGGATGGGGGCCGTTACCTTAAGCTTGCCTACCGACCAGTTGGGCACGATGTCGTCGAAGTCGTACGTGAAGGTGCCGGTGCGACCTGTGGGAGCGACAGAGAAATTGCCGTCTATATCGAGCGTCATGCTGCCGGTGGACTCACCCGTCAGGTGATTGATGGTGGGCATATACAGAGTAAACATGTCCATAATCTCTACACTGGCGGCAAACCACGCGGGGCCGGGGTCGGCCTCGTAACCGCCTAAGCCAAAGAAACTTTGGTCGGCCCAGGTCCATGTCTTCTCGCCATCCTCGCCTATCAGGTCGAGCACTATTTGCGGTAGATTGAAGTCCTTGACAATGACTGTACCCAGTTCTTCTGTCACCTGCTCGCCGTTGGCAAGGGTAAAGGTTGCCGAAAGGGGAAACTCACCCGCACCCGTCAGTCGCATCTGAGCCACATTCTTGTCTGAAGTGACACCGCCGCAGCTCCACACGGTCAATACGGGGTTGCCGTTCTTCACGGTGAGGAGATCTTCTTCGTTGGAGAACTCAATCTTTCCCAGGTCGATAGTTGTGCCAAAGTAGGTGGGGGCCCCCTCCTGACCGATGCACAGCCGGGTGGCTATATTGGCCGGAATCGTCGAGATGGTATCTACCTTTACGGTAAACGAGGTCTCGGTGAATGCCTTTCCACCCGAATTCAATCCACGGAAGTTGACGGTATGCTGCCCGGTGAAAGATACCGAAAGTTCGGCATACGCCTTGCGTGCGACAGACTCGCCTACACTCCATTCAGAGAGTATCGGAGAATTGTTTTCTACAACAATGATGTTACCATTTTTGCCATCGACCACCTTCGGAGCCACACTGAGTTGGAGCTCATCAGCGGGGATGGTGCTATCGTCTATGGTATATGTGTCGGTGATAGGGTCGCAAGATGCGAATGCTCCCATCACAGCGATTATACTGATGTATTTGCAAAAGTTTTTCATGATGATATTTTTAATAATTTAGAGCTACAAATTACTTAATCGAAATTCCAAGTGGTGTAGCGCGCGTCCGGAGTGTCCCAGCCGGGATTTTGCGTGAGTACACCGTCGGACAACTGAATTTGCGCGGGCGGAATAGGCCAGAATCCGCCGGTGGCTTGATAACGTGCGGCATACTTGCCATCGCGCATCACGGTACTTACGCCCAGATTCTTTAGCGTGGTATTGTTCTGTTTGTTGAGTTCAGTCTCTGCAATGTGCCAGCGACGAATGTCCTGAAAGCGCTGTCCCTCGAAGGCAAGTTCGTGGCGGCGCTCCTGCTGCAATGCCTCCAGCGAATAGCCGATGGCGGGCAGGCCAGCGCGGGCGCGCACCCGGTTCATGTTGTCGGCATTGCCGGTTAATTCACTGTGCATAAGCAGCACGTCGGCAAAGCGGATGATGTAAAGGTCCTCGAACATGGCTGCCCAACGGGGCTGAATGTAGGGATCGTTCATACCCGCAAATTCAGGATGGGCTATCCAAAAGAGCGAGTTGCCCCAGGAACCCATCTTGTCGTATGCTTGCTTGGAGAGAATGGGCTGTAATTTCTTGTTCCACAGACCGGTCTCTTCCCACTGTTGGCGCACCTCGCCACTTTCATAATTGGCCATATCGAATTCATCTTCGTCTACGATAACAGATGCTCTGCGACGGATATCATCAGGCTCGGCTGCTTCCCAGGAGTCCCAGAGACTGGAGGAACCGTTCCAAAGGAGTTGGTGTTGCCAAAGGGGAAAGCAGCCCCATTGTCGCTTTTGCTCATGATGCCGAAGAAACTCAGATAGAGATTGCAGTAGCCGCCCTGATTTTCGTAGGAATAACCGGCAAAGTTGCCGAACTTCACGGCAAACACAGCCTCGGCATTGCCGTTGCCTGCCCAGCGGAGGGGCTGGCCATCTACTCCTGTTACACCGGCCGTATATGCGTAGTCGTCTACCGTATATTCGTTGGTGTATGCCCATAGGTTGCGGAAATCGCCCACCAACTGGTGTCCGGAGTTAGCGATGCAGTCTTCCAGCCAGGTTACCACTTGTTGCTTGGTTATGCTGCCACCGTCGGCCGTGGGCATAGCCTCTTTCTGGTAGTAGCCGGTATAGAAGAGGAAGCAGCGGGCCATCAGCGCCTGGGCTGCCCATTTGGTGGCGTGTCCGGACTCTATTTCGTGATACTTCTTATCGCTCATAAGCTGATAGCTTGCTGCAAATCGGTAGCTATCTGCGCCCACACCTCGTCGGCAGTAGCACGGGGGCGTGTTAGTCTCTTGCGTAGTGCTGAGTATCAGGGGTACGCCGCCAAACAGTTCGGCCAGTTCGTAGTACTGGAAGGCACGCATGAAACAGGCTTCGCCCTTACGTTGGCTGAAGAGTCCGGCATCGGGCACGTTGTCGGCAGCCTCCATCAGGTCAAGACCCTCCAGGCAGGTATTGGCGGCATAGATGCCTTATAGTGAATATCCCAGCAGAAGTCAAACTGTGAATCACTCTTATACATCAGATGGTCGAGTTCCGCATCTTGACTTCCGGCAAACATATCGTCGCTGGCATAGAGGTTGGTGAGCAAATAGGAGGATTCGGGCTTTGCCGCCTGATGATTCAGGTTGGCGTACATAGATGTCACAAGCATTTCCACATCATCCATCGATGTGGGGAAATTTTGCGTGTTGGACTGTGTATAGTTCTTGGTATCGAGCAGATCCTCGCACGAGCAGAGCGTCATCGCGGCCAGCGCGACTATCCCCATATATTTCGTTACTTTTTTTGTTTTCATTGTTTTATTTTAATTTAGAGTTAACAGTGTCTTAGAACTTCAGATTGCGCCAATCAGCCAGGTACGGGCGATCGGATAAGATCCCATATCTATGCCGCTCACCCACGAAGTGGCGTTTTCGCCATAACGGTCGGTACCGCCGAAACCTACCTCCGGATCCATTCCTTTATAGCCGGTGAAGGTGTAGAGATTCTGTACACTTACATAGAGGCGCAGTTGCGACAGTGGGCAATTCTTCCAGAGGCGCTTGAAGTCATATCCCAATGTCATGTTCTGAATGCGGAGATAGTCGCCGTTCTCTATGTCAATATCAGTCACATGTTCTGCAATCATGGCACTGTTGCCCAGACGCGGGTAGCGGTTGGATGTACCTTCGCCATGCCAGCGGTCAAATGCCTCGATGGTGTGCTGGCGCGTGCCATAGTAGAGTTGTTGCCCAAAGGCTCCGGAAGTGGTGACCGAGAAGTCGAAGCCCTTCCATCCGAGATTGACCGAGAAGCCCAGACGCCAGTCGGGGTGTGGATTGCCAATCATGGTCTTGTCTTTTTCGTCGATAACTCCATCGTGGTGGCGATCCACATAAATCAGGTCGCCGGGTTGAGGGTTGGCCTGTGCCACACCGTTGCCTGCTGCCTTCCAATCATCAATCTGCTTTTGGTTTTGGAAAACACCGGCTGTCTGATAGCCCCAGAAGTAACCGATGGGATAACCAACCTGTGCCCGGTAGAACTCGGCGGCGTTGACGGAAGCAATAGCTCCTTCATTGCCGTGGATGATGCCCTCTGAGTTGGCAATACGGGGTGACTTCATTCTTGTTATACGAGGCATTTAGGCTCAATCCGTATGTGAAGTCCTTACCCACACGGTCGTTCCAGGCGAGTGAGAGTTCCACACCCTTGTTGCTCACGTCGCCACCATTGATGTAGGGGGCCTGGGTACCTGCTGTGGAGAGTACCGGAGCCTGTACGAGCCAGTCCTTGGTCTTCTTGTTGTACCAGTCGGCGCTTACCCGCAAGCGGTTGCCCAAGAATACGGCATCAATACCCAAGTTGATTTGTTCGGACTTCTCCCACGTCACATTTTCATTGGCCAATGTGGTGGCATAGGCACCGGTGTAGGAAGCTTCCCCGTTGCGATGTGTGTCTGTCCAAACTGGTAGCCATGCGAGAGGTCGAAAGCAATGGGCGACACATACTGAAAGTTAGGTATCGACTGATTACCATTCTGTCCCCAACTGGCACGCAGTTTCAGGAAGTCGAGCCAGCCACGGGTGCTTTCCATAAACTTTTCCTCGCTGATAAGCCATCCGGCCGATACAGAGGGGAAGATGCCCCAGCGATTTCCACGGGCAAAGTTACTAGAGCCATCGGCACGAATAATCAGCGTAGCCATGTACTTGTCTTTGTAATTGTAGTTGATACGACCGAAGAACGAGGCCAGCGCCCATTCGTCAAACGGATAGCCCTCGATGTCGGTGGCGGCGTTTCCGATGGTGTTGGATATCCACGCATGATCCATATCGGGTTTCATCGTGGGCAATTGTTGCCCTTCCGTCACGCTGTTGATTATAGAAAGGTTTTCGCCCGGTATGGTCTTCTCAAACGACTGGCCTACCAGTACATCAAAGAGGTGACCGTTCCAATTGGGAAGGATGTAAGAGATTGTATTCTCCTGCGAAATGTTATGTCCCAATGCTGAGCTCTGGGCCACAATATATGAGGCACTTCCCTCGTTTGTAGCAGCCTGATAGGGAGCGGTAAGTGAACGGTAGGAGCTGTTGGTCATACGGTAACTGAACGAACTGCGCCACTTAAGATTCTTAATGGGTTCTACCTCCAGATAGGCAGTCGCGTTGAGGCCGTATGTGCGGTTCTTGTTCAGCCCATGCGCCTTCTGCATCATCAGAATAGGATTGCCCTGTTTATCGTCATACACCCAGCCCGTTTGCTGCATGTCGTGGTAGTCGAACAGTTCTCCTTCGGCATTGTGCATAGGCAATAGCGGAGTAGTCTTTATGGAATTATAGACATCGTTATAGAGAGTAGATGTCTGTGCTATCGTGCTCTGGTTTGAGTAGTAGAACAGTAAATTCTCGCCAATCTTGATGATGTCCCGATCGCTTCCCTTGAGGAGCACATGATCGGAGTTAATACGGGCGGTATAACGCGTATAGTTGGGCACAGTACCCTTGCCTATAATACCGTCTTGCGAGGTAAAACTGAAACCGGCTGAGAACTTGCTCATCTCGTTACCACCTGTCAGATTGATGGCATGGTTCTGCATCGCTGCATTCTCGTTGCGCATCTCGTCGAGCCAGTTAGTACCTTGCCAACCGTTCTGAAGCATATTCCAAGTGTATTCGCCCAATTGTGTCTGCCAGTTCAGCGCCGGAACACCGTTATTGAAGTTGGTTTCATCAGTAATTGCCATGAATTGCTGCGCATTGAGCGTGTTGGGCATCTTATATACGTTCTGCCAACCGTAATACATGTCGTAACTGAGCTGTATCTTGCCCGTCTTACCTTGTTTGGTCGTAACCAGGATAACACCATTAGCGGCACGCGAACCATAAATAGCAGCCGAAGCAGCATCTTTGAGCACATCGATAGACTCAATATCTGCCGGGTTGAGCGTATTGATGTCGCTACCGGCCACACCGTCAATCACATACAGCGGTGCAGAGTCGCCCACGGTACCGATACCGCGAATATTCACCTTGAAACCTTCGCCGGGCAGACCGTTGTTGGCTGTAATGTTGATGCCGGGCGTCTGGTTCTGTAATGCACCCAGTGCACTGGTGGTATTGAGTTTTGTCACATCATCACCCTTCACTTGTACGGTGGCGCCGGTAACGAGTTTCTTCTTCTGTACACCGTAGCCCACTACTACCACTTCTTCCAGTTCCCGATAGTCTTCTTCCAACGTAATCTGGAGATGAGTGACATCTGTTACTTCTATAACGCGGGTCTTATAGCCTACATAGGAGATTTCGAGTTTGGCTCCCCGGTTGACCGTTAGCGTGAAATTACCTTCAATATCGGTAATCACACCGTTGGTTGTACCTTGTTCTATCACACTGGCGCCGATAATGGCACCCATTGCATCGGATACATTGCCTGTCAACTTTACCGTCTGTTGCTGCATCTTCTGCACATCAGGACTCTGAACTGCATAGACCTGAGAGGTTGCTCCCAGTGTCATGGCAGACAATAATCCTGCAAATAGCATAGACTTGTTAAAACTAAATTTACGATTCATTGTTCTGTTTTTTAAGTATTAGTAATTAGTATAAAGTTACCTTATCTCAAGTTTCGGATTTAGGTTTATTAGTTTGTAATAGATATGTGAATTATGATACCCCATTATCTTCTGCGACACCGTATGTTCATTCTTACCACACTTCTGCAACTGTGCCCACAAAGCTTCGGATGACACTTTGCAACCTGCTCCCTACGCAAACATAAACGATATGGGGTGCAAAGTCCGTTTCGATGCGACGCAATCTTAGAATAAAGGATTTATTTCTATGAATAAAGGCTTTAGTTATAGAAACAAAGGCTTTATTTTTGCGAACAAATCCTTTATTCTAAGATTTCATAGGCACAAAAGACACTTTGCGCAGACACGAGATACACTCTGCATAGGCACGGAAGATGGGTGATTTTCCCTTTTCACCATGCAAAGAGGTTTCAATCCTAACTTCTGATTCTAAATCCGAAACTCTTGCCTTATTCATTGTAATTTCCTCTAATGAATTTCCGTTTCTGCTGCTAAATTACGATATTAATATAGATGACCTAACTGCGGGTAGCTGGTGACGGTAGATTCTAATTCAGTATATTTATTTATAATCAATGATTTATGCTTGCATTGGACGATAAAAAAGTAGATTTTATAGACGATTTGATGAGGCTAATTTCCTTATCCGGATGAAAAAGTGTAGTGAAAAATTCTGCTTTTTACGTCATAGGATAATGAAAATTGTAGTGTTTCCAAATATCTTAGTATCTTTAGGGCAAAATAAGAATATAAGTATGAAAACAGTTGCCAGAACCTTTTTGTTACTTTTCCTATGTAGCCTACAAGGTAAAGCAGCATTCTATAGCGACAAGGCTGCAAACCCTGTTGAACACACTGGATTCACTGATAGAGAACTACCCTCAAGTCATCGAACAGCGCCAATCGGCTATCAACCGGATAGCTAGTAAACCTATGCCCAATACGCTACAGGCGCGCTATGAACACAACAAACGTTTGTTTCAGGAATATCAATATTTCAATATAGATTCGGCACTCGTATATGTCAATGCCAATATTGTCATTGCCCAACAGACGGGTGATGACAACATGATGAACCTATGTCGTATACAGAGGTCATATATTTATGCCATTATTGGACAACTGCATGAATCTGTTGAAGAGATGCGACAAATAGACCACGACAAACTAACAGGAGGTATGCTTATAGAATATTTGGGACAGATGTCTCTGCTCTACTCCCGATTTGCCGAATATACAGACGGTGGTAGCGATAAGCGAGATTATTATTACGAGAGAGAACACTTTTATATAGATTCTACCTTGAATGTACTACCTCATGAAAATCCCTATTACATTCTTTATAAAGGATTAAAAGACTTACGAGCCGGGAACTATTCCGGTTCCATCGTTGCAATAAAAGTATATTTGGAAACATCAAAGACAATCAGCATCGCTAACAGCAAATTGCTATATATACTATCCACACTATATCGGGACAACAATCAACCGGATCTGAGGCTGGAGTGTTTGGCAGAAGCCGCCATCATGGATATGACACTGGCCAACAACGATAACGTTACATTGCATGACTTGGCTACGCTACTCAATGAAAAAGGGGATAATGAGCGCGCTTACAAATATATCTCCCTATGTCTGGAAATGGCCCATATCATGAACAATCGGGTCCGTATGGTTTCTTGTCTCTCTACATTTGATGCCATACAGAAGACAAGTCTGCAAATTAAGAAAGCTAAAAACAGACAGTTAAGCTGGTCGCTATGGGTTATCGGATTCGTTTCTTGCCTGCTCACCCTTACTCTGATATATACGTACAGAATTTTGAAACACCGTAGCCGGCAACGGATAGAACTGAAGAATCTGAATGGACTGCTTTCTGCTTCGAATACAGAGTTGGAGTCGGCCAATGAACGGTTGAAGAACAGCCTGCATGAAATTACCGTACTTCACCAGCAGATTACAGAAACCAACAACCTGCTGAAAGAAGCCAATGAAAAACTCTATGACCAGAATATCATCAAAGAAGAATATATAGGATTTGTGCTCACCCTCTGTTCTGACTACATCAGTAAGCTTGACCAATACCGAAAAAACATCAACAACAAGGTGAAAACCCAGCAGTATAAAGACCTACTGAAATTTACGGATTCTCCCATCATGATAGAATCTGAATTAAAGGAGTTTTATCGGACTTTCGATGCTATTTTCTTACATGTCTATCCTTCTTTCGTGAGCGACTTCAACTCTTTACTTCAACCCGAATACCGTATCATCCCCAAGGAAGAGGGGCGGCTAAACACGGAATTGCGCATATTCGCACTAATGCATCTCGGCGTTACGGATTCCAGCAAAATTGCAGATTTCTTCCACTGGTCAACCCAGACGGTCTATAACAAACGGGTGTACATCCGTCAGAAGGCTATTGACCGTGAAACCTTCAATGACCAAGTGCGCAAGCTGGGAAAATAGAAAGGAAGCAGCGTCTACTTACGAATTTCTGTATAGCTTTGGCGACATTCCTGTATGATTTCTGAAATATCGACCAAAATGGGATTGAGTCGAGAAATTCAAGTCATAGGCTATTTGTTGGATGGAGAGAGTGGACGATTTAAGCAAGGTCTTGGCTTCTAAAATAGTATATTTGTCAATCCAATCCGTTGCATGTTTTCCCGTTTGTTGTTGAATCACAGTAGAAAGATATTTCGGGGTCAGATTCAGCTTGTCTGCATAAAAACCGACACTCCTTTCCTTGCGAAAGTATTTTTCTACATTCTTTTATGAACTCCTGAAAAATGGATTCGCTTCGGGATAAAACTGCCGGAGCGTAGTTGGTTAAAAGCAAATTAAAGATATTACAAGCCAAGATATATAAATAGTATTGAATGATCTGTTGACGAAATATATTTCCGGTATCTGTCATCGTTTGTTTCAAACATTTCAATAGGACTTCAAACTCCTGCTTTTTGGAAGCCAATACCGGTTGACAGGGATTTTCTCTGATTAAGTGGAGGAATCTTAGTATATGACTTCCCTGCAACTCGAAGAGGCTTTCTTTTAAGCACATCAATTCTGCCTTGAAGTTCTTGCTTAATTCCAACACCTCGAAAGGTTTGCCTTCCATCACTATCAAAAAGTGGTTTTCCAGCACTGTAATCTCTTCAAAACCGACTATTAACCGGGCATACCCCCTCCGAGCATATTACAATTAAGAGGCTATCTAATTTGACAGGGTGTCCGGTAATGGCAAAAGTTCCCAGATGTTCCATCGGAGACGTATAGTTATCAAAAATAAGGAACTTGTCTGATAACGCTTCTGTAGAGGCGAACTCCTGCACCATTCGTAAACCAATATTCTGTGCTTTGTCTTTCATGAACGTCTAATTTGGTCAACAAAAATAATCATTTTTTCTTTTGTATGACTCGATTCCGACTTTTTGGTCAATAATGACGACTATAATGCCTAAATGGCATGTGAGAATTCTTCACCTTTACACAAAAATAATAATAACAGTAATAACAATGAAACTATTCAGCTTGTCTCTCCTTTGTTTTGCGCTACTCTGTTCTTGTGGGAACCATGGCGTCAAAGAAAAACCGATTGTAAAAAACGTGCATATCGTACATGCCGAGCCTATCGCAGGAAATACATTCCGGTCGTTCCCCGGAGTGGTCAAAGCAGCGCAGCAGATTGAACTCGGTTTTAAAACAGCCGGACAAATCAAGCAATTGTGCGTTGATGAGGGTGACTATATCCGTGAAGGACAGCTCATTGCCAGGTTGGACGATACGGATTATCAACTGCAACTGGCAGCTACCGAAAGCCAGTACCGACAGTTGAGTACGGAAATGACAAGACTGGAAGAACTACACCGTCGAAATAATATAACCGACAATGATTATGAAAAAGCCGTAGCCGGATTGGAGCAGTTGAAAGCACAACTGGAATCGAACCGGAACACCGTCAACTACACCCAACTTCATTCTCCTATATCGGGCTATATCCAGGCTGTTCATTTTGAAAAAGCAGAAATGGTCAATACGGGAACAGCCGTTGTTACATTGGTCGATGTAAATAACA
>ENA-OQDX01000059-OQDX01000059.1-human-gut-metagenome-genome-assembly--contig:-NODE-59-length-12783-cov-1.002133_pt1 | contig 12783 bp, 11 predicted proteins | sample MGYA00242788_ERZ504621 | MGnify/ENA primary metagenome ERZ504621 (study PRJEB26092, sample SAMD00036303) | human gut metagenome | host: Homo sapiens | study: EMG produced TPA metagenomics assembly of... | reverse complement strand
TGACAAGCAGAAGTCTACCCAGGCGGAAGAACCGCGGACGCTTGATTCGTGTGGCATTGGTGGGATATACCAATGTAGGAAAATCCACATTGATGACTTTGCTTTCGAAAAGTGAAGTCTTTGCAGAGAATAAGCTGTTTGCCACGTTGGATACTACGGTGCGTAAGGTGATTATTGAGAACCTGCCGTTCCTGCTATCCGATACGGTGGGCTTTATCCGTAAATTGCCGACGGATTTGGTAGACTCCTTCAAGTCTACTCTGGATGAGGTACGCGAGGCGGACTTGCTGTTGCATATCGTAGACATCTCTCATCCGGATTTTGAAGAACAGATAGAAGTTGTGAACAAGACGTTGGCAGATATCGGTGCCGCCGGTAAGCCCATGATTCTTGTATTCAATAAGATAGACGCTTATACTTATATAGAGAAAGCGGCTGACGACCTTACCCCCAGAACCAAGGAAAACTTGACACTCGAAGAACTGATGAAGACGTGGATGGCTAAGATGGAGGATAACTGCCTCTTTATTTCTGCCCGCGAAAAAATCAATATGGAGGAACTGAAGAGTGTAGTTTATCAGCGTGTGAAGGAATTGCACGTGCAGAAGTACCCCCTATAATGACTTTCTTTATCAGACCTACGAAGAAGAAGTTTAATTTTAGTTATGAGTTATAAGTTATGAGTTATTTGCTGGCAGCGGTTTGAATCGGTAGTGCCGGCAAAGGCAATAACTTATAACTCATAACTCATAACTCGTTATAAGGATGAATTACAGAAGACTGACCGAAGATGAAATTCTCCGGTTGAAGAGCCAGTCATGTCTGGCTGATGATTGGGGGAAAGTAACCGTTGCAGAAGAGTTCTCAACGGAATTTGTGCATCATACCCGTTTTTCGGGTGAGGTGTGTTTGGGAGTGTTCCATTCAGAATTTATGTTGCCGGGAGGAATCAGGAAGCATTCCGGTTTGCGGCATGTGACGCTGCATAATGTAACGGTGGGAGATAACTGTTGCATTGAGAATATCCAGAACTACATTGCCAATTATGAAATAGGGCATGACACCTTCATTGAGAATGTGGATATTATTCTGGTAGACGGTGTGTCGAAGTTCGGTAACGGGGTAGAAGTGTCTGTCCTGAATGAGACGGGAGGCCGTGAGGTGCTGATTAATGATAAACTCTCCGCACACCAAGCCTATATTCTGGCGCTTTACCGCCATCGCCCGGAGCTGATTGCACGGATGAAGGAAATCACGGATTTTTATTCCAACAAACATGCTTCTGCTGTAGGAAGCATCGGGAACCATGTAATGATATTGAACACCGGTTCCATAAAGAATGTGCGCATCGGTGATTATTGCCGCATCTGTGGTACATGCCGTCTGTATAACGGAAGCATCAACAGCAACGAGGTGGCGCCGGTACACATCGGGCATGGGGTGATTTGTGATGATTTCATCATCTCTACCGGGTCTCATGTAGATGACGGAGCTATGCTGAGCCGCTGCTTCGTGGGGCAGGCATGCAAGTTGGGACACAACTACTCTGCCTTCGGATTCTTGTTTTCAGCAACTGCCAGGAGAGAACGGGAGGCGTGCGCTATTTTTGCCGGACCCTATACGGTAACCCACCATAAATCCACGTTGCTGATTGCCGGTATGTTTTCCTTTATGAATGCCGGTTCGGGGTCCAATCAGAGCAACCATATGTATAAGTTAGGGCCTATCCATCAAGGCACTTTGGAGCGTGGTGCCAAGACGACTTCCGATTCGTACATCTTGTGGCCTGCAAGGGTGGGAGCGTTTTCCTTGGTAATGGGGCGCCATGTCAACCATTCTGATACTTCGAACCTGCCGTTCTCTTACTTGATAGAGCAGAATAATACCACCTACCTTGTACCCGGTGTCAACCTGCGTAGTGTGGGTACCATCCGTGATGCCCAGAAGTGGCCGAAACGTGACGGGCGTACCGACCCGAACAAACTGGATTACATCAACTATAATCTTCTCAGCCCCTACACGGTGCAGAAAATGTTCAAGGGACGGGAGACGTTGCAGAATCTGCGTCATGCCAGTGGCGAGCTTTCGGATATCTATTCTTTCCATAGTGCGAAGATACGTAACTCGGCTTTGGTGAAAGGTATCCGCTTCTATGAAATAGCCATTCATAAGTTCCTCGGAAACTCTGTCATCAAGCGCTTGGAAGGCATTGACTTCCGGAGCAATGAAGAAATACGTGCCCGTTTGAAGCCCGATACTGCCATTGGCAGCGGCGAATGGGTGGATATTTCCGGATTGATAGCCCCAAAGAGTGAGATAGATGCGCTGATAGACGGTATTGAGTCCGGCAAAGTCAATCGCTTGAAGTCTATCAATGCCGAGTTTGAGAAGATGCACAGCAACTACTATACCTACGAATGGACCTGGGCGTATGAGAAGTTGGAAGAGTTCTATGGTATCAAGCCGGAAGGTATGACGGCAGAAGACGTCATACATATTGTCGAAAAATGGAAAGAAGCAGTAGTTGGCCTCGACCGCATGGTGTATGAGGATGCTAAGAAAGAATTTTCACTGGCTTCCATGACGGGCTTTGGAGCTGATGGCTCACGCTTGGAAAAGGAACTCGATTTTGAGCAGGTACGCGGCGACTTTGAAAGCAATCCGTTTGTAATGGCTGTGCTGAAACACATTGAGGTGAAGACGGCGCTGGGCGATGAACTGATAGGGCGGATGCAGCGGGTGTCAGAAAATTAATTATGATTTGTTGCGTTTTTTACTCTAATTAAAGAATTATTTCAATAATAGTTTTTACCTTTGCTCGGTAAAGGCGGTTTTGTGCTGCCTTTGCTACCCGAATCACTTTTAAACATTAAATATACGAGTAATTATGGCAACAACACCTCCGTTCAAGTATCAGCCATGTTCGAGAAGGGGAAAGATACTACTGAGTATTATCTGCTTACAAAAGATTACGTGTCAGTAAGCGAGTTTGAAGGAAAACCTATCCTGAAGATTGAAAAAGAAGGTTTGACGGCAATGGCCAATGCGGCTTTCCGTGATGTATCGTTCATGTTGCGTCGTTCGCACAACGAGCAGGTTGCTAAGATTCTGAGTGACCCCGAAGCAAGCGATAACGATAAATACGTGGCACTCACCTTCCTGCGCAATGCAGAGGTAGCATCCAAGGGGGTACTTCCTTTCTGCCAGGATACGGGTACGGCAATCATCCACGGCGAAAAGGGACAACAAGTATGGACCGGCTACTGTGATGAAGAAGCTCTCTCACTGGGTGTTTACAAGACTTATACCGAAGAGAACCTGCGCTATTCGCAGAATGCTCCCCTCACCATGTACGATGAGGTGAATACGAAGTGCAACCTTCCCGCACAGATTGACATCGAAGCTACGGAAGGTATGGAGTACGAGTTCCTCTGCGTAACCAAGGGTGGTGGCTCTGCCAACAAGACTTATCTCTACCAGGAGACAAAGGCTATCCTCAACCCCGAAACATTGGTTCCCTTCCTTATCTCAAAAATCAAGACTTTGGGTACGGCAGCTTGTCCTCCCTATCACATCGCATTCGTTATCGGCGGTACCTCTGCCGAAAAGAACTTGCTGACTGTGAAACTGGCTTCCACCCACTTCTACGATAACCTACCCACTACCGGCAATGAGTTCGGCCGCGCTTTCCGCGATGTGGAACTGGAGAAGCTGGTACTGGAAGAAGCTCATAAGATTGGCCTCGGTGCCCAGTTCGGCGGCAAGTATCTGGCTCACGACATACGCATCATCCGCCTGCCGCGTCACGGTGCTTCCTGCCCCGTGGGTCTGGGCGTTTCCTGCTCTGCCGACCGCAACATCAAGTGTAAAATCAATAAAGAAGGTATCTGGATTGAAAAGCTCGACAGCAACCCGGGTGAACTGATTCCCGAAGAACTCCGTAAGGCCGGTGAAGGCGATGTGGTGAAGATTGACTTGAACCAGCCGATGGCCGATATTCTGAAGGAACTGACCAAGTATCCGGTTTCCACCCGTTTGTCTCTGAATGGAACCATCATCGTAGGCCGTGACATCGCACACGCCAAGCTGAAAGAACGTCTGGACCGTGGCGAAGACCTGCCGCAGTACATCAAAGACCATCCCCATCTACTACGCCGGTCCTGCCAAGACTCCTCAAGGCATGGCTTGCGGCTCCATGGGCCCGACTACTGCCGGACGTATGGACCCGTATGTAGACCTCTTCCAAAGCCACGGTGGCAGCATGATTATGCTTGCCAAAGGTAACCGCAGCCAGCAAGTGACAGATGCCTGCCAAAAGTATGGCGGTTTCTACTTGGGCTCTATCGGTGGTCCTGCCGCTATCTTGGCACAGAACAACATCAAGAGCATTGAGTGCGTGGAATATCCCGAACTCGGTATGGAAGCTATCTGGAAGATTGAGGTGGAGAACTTCCCTGCATTCATCTTGGTGGACGATAAGGGCAACGACTTCTTCAAGCAACTGAAGCCCTGGAATTGCAGCAAGTAAAACAGAAGCCTTTTAGAAAGGCATAATATAAGGAAAGCCGTAACGGAGAAAATCTTGTTACGGCTTTTTTGTTTTGTAGAGGAAAACAAAGTGTTTCGCGGCATAGAACACTCTGTTTCATCAAGCAAAACAAACTGTTCCTTTATGTTGAAACAAATTGTTTCAATAGGAAGAAACAAACTGTTCTTTCATGTTGGAACAAAGTGTTCTTCCCTATTGGAACACTCTGTTCTGCCTTGATAAAACAGATTGTTCTCTATAGGAGAATAAAACTGAAACTCGTTTGTTGTCGTATTTTTGTTACATTCTCCTTTTCATTTCTCGGTTAACTTCTTTATCTTTAGCCCTCCAAACAACCAATTTAATAAAACATGGAACTGACTCTTACACGACAAACTCCGGCACAACACATCGTATGGCTGGATGTGGTACGCCTTGTTGCAATGTTTACAGTAGTTTGCTGCCATTGCACAGACCCTTTTAACTTCTATCCGGGCACATCGCCCGACATTGTTGACATCAAGTTCTGGGGAGCTGTCTACGGTGCGGCGCTCCGTCCTTGCGTACCGCTTTTTGTAATGATTACCGGTGCATTGCTGTTGCCGGTACGGGGTGACGCCTCGGCATTCTACAAGAAACGTATCCCCCGCGTATTCTTTCCTTTCCTCATCTGGTCTGTGATTTACAATCTGTTCCCCTGGATAACGGGACTGCTGGGAGTGGAGCCGAAAGTGATTCTGGATTTCTTCCCTTATTCGGGTGAGGAAGTGATGCGCCAGTCTCTGGCAGTGAGCCTGGGATATATTGCAGAAATGCCTTTTAATTTCTCTCTATTGGATGTACACATGTGGTATATCTATCTGCTGATAGGGCTTTATCTCTATCTTCCGATATTCTCGGCATGGGTGGAGAAGGCCTCGGAACGTGCCAAACTATGGTTTCTTGCAGCATGGGGAGTGACACTGCTGCTGCCTTATTATACCGAGTTTGCCGCTCCGTACCTTTGGGGGACTTGCTCGTGGAACTCGTTCGGTATGCTGTATTACTTTGCCGGTTTTAACGGCTACCTATTGTTGGGCCATTATCTGAGGAACCATAACTGGACGGGCCGGCAACTCTGTGGCATCGGCATTCCCATGTTTGCCATTGGCTATGCCGTAACATTCCTTGGTTTCCGTCGTATGACCTCCTTGCCGGATTTTACGGATGAGATGCTCGAACTCTTCTTCACCTACTGTTCGCTGAATGTAGTAATGATGACCATCCCCGTGTTTATGCTTTGCAAGCGGGCCAATTTCCGTTCGGAGCGCATCAAGAAAGCATTGGCAAACTTGACGCTCTGTGGTTTTGGAGTCTATATGATACACTATTTCTTTACCGGACCGAGCGTAGTCCTGATGCGTGCTATCCATGTTCCTATCTATCTTCAGATACCTTGTGCCGCAGTCGTCGCTTTCTGTACTTCCTGGTTTCTGGTGGCAATGGCATACCGTTGTTTCGGGAAGCGGACCAAGTGGGTGCTGGGGTAGTTTGGATGAAAGATTGTTTATCTTTAAAGGAGGAGATTTAGGGCTTATTATCTCCTCCAGATTCTCCACATATAGTAAGCGCAGTGCGTGAATGCGAAAACAAACGAGATAATCAGCAGCACTTTGCTTTCTCCCCATCCCACAGTCTGTTGGTGCCACAGTCCGGTGATGACACAAAGAACGGCAAGGATAAGTCCAATCATGTTCAAGGTCACCTGCCCGTGGCGGGTGTCGCCTCCATGCTCCAGCTTACTGTGCTTCATGCCGTAGCCCACGTAGATGTCCAGACCGATGAGCATCCACAGCACCAGGCGTATCCATGTATCGGCAGGAAGGAACAACATCATGCAAAGGCAAGTAAGAATACCCAGTATGGGGATAAGTGGAACAAGTGGGGTTTTAAAGGAACGGGGCACGTCAGGCATGGTTCTGCGTACTACCAGTACAGCGGCACAGACCAGCGTGAAGGCCATCAGCGTGCCGATGCTTGTCATCTCTCCGGCCAGCCGTGCGGGTACAAAGCTGCCAGCAGGCCCACAAGTACCATGAAGAGCAGGTTGCTGCGTGCCGGAGTACGGAACTTTTCGTTGATATGCGAGAAGAAAGGAGGCAGCAGCCCGTCGTGGCTCATGCTCAGGAATACGCGGCTCTGTCCCAGCAGCGTCACCATGATGACGGAGCAATATCCGAACAGAATGGACAGCACGATGGCACGGTTCAGCCAGGGATAGTCCGGCTGGATGATACCTGCCGCATCAGCCTGCCCCATGTGCTCTATGGCTATGGCAACGGGAGCAATGCCTTGCTGTCCGCTGAAGGCGGTGTAGTGTGCCACTCCCGTCATGACGTGGGCAAAAACCATATAGAGCACGGTGCATACCAGCAGGGAGACCAGAATGCCGATAGGCATGTTCGCTTCGGGTTCTTCGTCTCTTGGGCAGCTGTGCTCACGGCGTCGAACCCGAGGAAGGCGAAGAATACGATGGCCGCCCCTCGCAGGATGCCGGAGAAGCCATATTCGCCCAGCACGCCCGTATTGGCAGGGATGTAAGGTGTATAGTTGTCGGTATTGATGTATTTCCAGCCGAGTATGACAAAAATCAGTATGACGGAAACCTTCAGGAATACAATGAAGCCGTTGAAGATGGAGCTGCCTTCCGTACCCCGTATCAGGAAGAGGCTCATCAGCACGACGATAAGGAAGGCGGGGATATTTACGACTCCACCATCCCAGGGACAGGCGGTGAGGACTTGCGGTAGATGTATGTCCAGTCCCTCGAGAAAGACGACCAGATAGCGGCTCCAGCTGATGCTTACCGTGGTTGCGGCTACGGTGTATTCCAGTACCAGGTCCCACCCGATAATCCAGGCGATGAGTTCGCCCATCGTGGCATACGAGTAGGTGTATGCGCTGCCGGCTACGGGTATCATGGATGCAAATTCCGCATAACATAGTCCGGCGAAGCAGCATCCCAGTGCGGCAATGGCAAAGGACAGTGTGATGGCCGGTCCCGTATAGCCTGCCGCCACCGTTCCGGTGATGGAGAATAGACCCGCTCCGATGATGACTCCCACGCCCAGGGCAACAAGGCTCCACGGACCAAGTACACGTTTCAATGTTTTCTTTCCGGAGGCATTCGCCTCCGCTTGCAGTGCCTCGAATGGCTTTCTGATGAATAATCCCATTATGCTTCAATTCTGATAAACCGGGCGCAAAGGTACGGATTATATTGCTTATTCCATATAGCGCGCTACTTTTCCACTGATTTGCAGTAGGGAGATTTCACATAATTTGGTATCATATTCCGCGGAGAGAATACGTTCTTCTGCATCCAGCAGACTCTTTTGGGCTTCGCGCATCTCGATTCCCGAGAGGTTGCCCAGCATATATCGTTCCATGGCAATCTCGTGGTTCTCCTTGGCAGCCACAAGGTTCTGGCGTTCCAGGTTCAGCATTTGCAGGTTGTTTTGGTAGGCCTGCCATAGGTTGCTGAGATCGGCGCGCAGGGCTTGCTCCAGTTGCTCCCGTTCCAGGCGAGCGTTCTGCACGGCAATGCGGGCATTCTTGCGTTCGCGGCGCCGGTTGCCATCGAACAGATTGAAGCCGACCGTGACGCCGAAGTTCAGACCGAGGTTGCTGCGGCGGCTGTTGGCAGAGATGTCATACTTGTTGAGGGTGTAGCCGTATCCGCCGTTCCATCTTCACGTATGGGTAGTCGCGCGAGCAGACTTTCTTGTAGTCCAGACGGGCCAGGGTATTGTTCTGTTCGGCACGTAGCAGTGAGGCGTTGATGGTGAGGGTGGCGTTCCACAGCTCCTCGAAGTTCAGGGAGGCGGTCACGTTGATGAGGCTGTCTTGTATGATAAACGGCTGGTCTACATCTTTGTTTGCCATGAGTTCGTTCAGCTGGATACGTGAGGTGTGCAGCAGTTCCTGCTGTTTCATGTATTGGGCACTGTCGGCATTGAAGTCCACTTTGGCCTGCTGGTAGTCCAGGCGCGAGAAGTTACCGATGTGGTAACGCTCTTCCACAATGCGCAGGCGCTCTTTGGATAGCGATACGGCATAACGGAAGTTCTTCAAGCGGATTTTCTGCTGCACATAGTTATAGTATTCGGCGGCTATGTTGGCTATCAGATCCTCGATGGCGATGCGCGTATTGGTCTCGCCTTGGCGTTCCAGCTCCTTGAGCCGTTGGTAGTTGGCGGTAATGTTGAAACCGTCGAAGATGGTCCAGTTCAGGTTGATGCCTGCATCGAGAGTTTGGTCAAACACTCCGTTGTCCTTGGTTGTCTCTCCGGTGGCTCGGGCTTTGGTCTCGGTATTGTCTATGGTTCCCTTGTAGCCGGCGGAGAGGTCCAGTGTGGGCAGGTAGCCCGCATTGCCCAGTGTGGCGTTGTTCTTGCTGACCTGCTCTTCATTGCGGACAATGCGCAGGGAGTAGTTGTTCAGCAATCCCTGCTCCAGGCAGGACTTCAAGGTGTAGGTAGGCGCAGGCTGTGCATAAAGGTCCAGCGCTGTGCAGGCAGTGGCTATGAAAATTAAAACAATGCGTTTCATTCGGTCTTCAGTTTACTTCGGTTCGTTGATACATAACTATATATGGCAGGCACGATGTACATCGTCAGCAGTGTGGAGATGAGCATGCCGCCTACGACGGCAGTACCCATGGCGATGCGCTGGTTGCAGCCTTCGCCGGTGGCGTAGGCAAGCGGTATCAATCCCAGGATGGTGGAGGCACTCGTCATCAGGATGGGGCGCAGACGTTGCAGGGAGGCGTCCTTGATGGCTCGCATCTTGTCTTCACCCGCTTCCTGCTTCTGATTGGCGAACTCCACAATCAGGATACCGTTCTTTGCTACCAGACCAATCAGCATGATGATGCCAATCTGGCTGAATATATTCATCGTGATGTCTCCGAAATACATGAATACCAGCGCGCCGGCAATGGCGAGAGGCACCGTCAGCATGATAATCAGCGGGTCTTTGAAGCTCTCGAACTGGGCGGCCAGAATCAGGTAAATCAGCACGATGGCAAGGATGAAGGCGAACATCAGACTGGAGGAGCTTTCGCGATACTCCTTGGAGTCTCCGGTCAGTGCGGTACGGAAGGTCTCGTCCAGTGTCTCCTTGGCAATCTTGTCCATTTTCGTCCAGTCCTTGCCCGATGGTCTTCCCGTCGGCAAGCCCCGCGGAGATGGTGGCGGACACGAAACGGTTGTAACGGTACAGTTTCGGAGGGGCGATACCGCCGGTCAGCTCTATCAGGTTGTCCAGCTGCACCATGTTCCCGTTGTCGCTTCGGATATAGATACCTTTCAGGTCGGCGGGCTTGTTGCGTTGCTGGCGGTTGATTTCGCCCAATATCTCGTATTGCTTTCCGTTCATGTAGAAGTAGCCCATACGCTGTCCGCTCAAGCCGTATTGCAGAGTTTGGGCAATGTTCTTGGTGCTTACGCCCATGATACTCGCCTTGTCACGGTTGATGTTGATGCGCGCTTCAGGCTTGCTGAACTTCAGGTTTACGTCTGCCATCTGGAATACCGGATTTTCGTAGACCTTCGTCATGAACTTGGGGAGCACCTCCTGCAATTTCTCGATATTAGTTGCCTGCAATACATACTGCACGGGCATACCGCCGCGCCGTCCTCCGAATGAGGAGGACTGCTGTACGAAAGAGCGTGCCATGGTCTTTTTCTGCACTGCCTTCGACAACTTTTCGGCAACCTCCATCTGGGTATAGTCACGGTCTTTCATGTCTTTCAGTGTGATACGTACGTTACCGCTACCACTGGATACACGCGCTGTTACCGCTTCTGCATCCGGGATAATGGAGTCCACCAGATGATTGATGTCTTCGGTATAGTCGCGGATATATTCGTAAGTCACTCCTTCGGCACCCATTGTATTGATACTGATTTGCGAACGGTCCTCCAATGGCGCCATTTCAGCCGGGATAGTATTCCAAAGGACTCCGATAAGCAGGATGGTGACGATGGTGAAGGGCAGGGCAATCCAGCGCCGTTTCAGGAAGGCGGCCAGTGACTGGCTGTATACCCGGTTCATCCCTTCGAAGAAAGGTTCGGTCTTGCGATAGAACCAGCTCTGCTGTTCCCTTTTGATTAAAAGTTTGGTGGCAAGCATCGGCGTAAAAGTCAATGCGGCGAAGGAGGAGATAATCACCGAACCGGAGACCACGATACTGAATTCGCGGAACAGTCGTCCTGTCGTACCGTCCATGAATACAATAGGGAAGAATACCGCCACCAGCGTAATGGTAGTGGAGATGACGGCAAAGAAAATCTCCTTGGCTCCTTCTATGCCGGCTTCTTTCGGTGGCATCCCTTTCTCGATGCGGACATAAATGTTCTCCGTCATCACGATGGCGTCGTCCACCACCAAGCCCACGGCAAGCACCACGGCAAGCATGGAGAGCACATTGATGGAGAAACCGGCCAGATACATGACGAAGAAAGCTCCAATCAGCGAAACGGGGATTACAATACATGGCACAAGCGTCACACGCCAATCGCGCAAGAAGAGGAAAATGATGATGATAACCAGTACAAAGGCCTCATACACCGTCTGCTTCACCTCGTCGATAGAAGCGCGGATAAACTTGGTATTGTCAAAACCGTAGTTGTAATGAACATCTTCGGGAAGGTCTTTCTTCATCTTCTCCATGCGGTCATATACGGCGTTGGCTATTTCAATGTGGTTGGCACCCGGCTGCGGAATTACTACGACACCTACCATGGGCACACCGTTCATCTTCATATAACTTTTGATGTCGGCTGGTCCCAGTTCGGCACGTCCAATGTCGCTGAAGCGGACAATACGGTTACCGTCTTCCTTCAGGATAAGATTGTTGAACTCTTCGGCTGTATGCATCAGACCCAACGTACGGATGGTGAGCTCGGTAGTGTTTCCTTCGATACTTCCGGAAGGGAGCTCTACGTTTTCGTTGTCCACCGCATTCTTTACATCCAGAGGAGTGATTCCATAGCCGGACATCTTGATGGGGTCCAGCCAAAGCCGCATGGAATAGCGCTTTTCTCCCCAGATGCTTACACTACTTACATCTGAAATAGTCTGAAGCTGCTCCTTGACAGTCAGGTCGGCTATTTCACTGAGCTCCAGTAGGGAACGTTTGTCGCTTTGGAGGGCAACCATTAGGATAGGGGTGGCGTCCGCATCGGCTTTTGATACGGTAGGAGGGTCACAGTCACGAGGCAGATAGCGTTGTGCACGCGACACTTTATCACGTACGTCGTTGGCGGCGGTTTCCAGGTCAACGGAAAGCTCAAACTCTACTGTAATGCGTGATGAGCCTTGCTGGCTGACACTGGAGAGGGAGCGTATGCCGGGAATACCGTTGATGTTCTGCTCCAGAGGCTCCGTTATCTGGTTCTCGATGACATCGGCGTTGGCACCCGGATAGGAGCAGGATACTGATATGATGGGATTGTCTACAGATGGGGTACTCGCGTACACCCAGATAATTGTAGCCGATGAAGCCAAACAGCAGGATTATCAGGGTAAGTACTGTCGAGAGTACCGGTCGCCGTATACTTAATTCGGATATATTCATTCTTTACAATTGATAATTAACGGTTGATAATTGACAGTTGTCAATTGATATTGTCCAGTGTTACCGGTAGTCCGGTACGGAGTTGCAGGGTTCCCGAGGTGATGATGGTATCTCCTGCCTGCAAGCCTTGCAATACTTGTACTTCCGCTTCCGTACGGATTCCCGTAGTAATCTCTACCGGCTGGGCTTTTCCCGACTTATAGAGGAATATCTTGTCTTTTCCCATTTCCGGTACAATGGCTTCGGACGGTACGGCAAGGGCGTCCTGAATTTCATCCTTGTTCAGCTTGATGCTGGCATAGCGGCCCGGAAGCACAGCTCCGTTGGCATTGGGATAAAGTGCACGGATTGTCAGGGTATGGGTAGTAGGGTCTATCTTTGATTCGCGTGCATAAACCGTGGCGTGGAAGGTATTTAGCTTTCCTTCGAGAGTGAAGTCCAGTCCGGCGCCGGTCTTTACGTCATTGGCATACCGCTCGGGTACGGCAAATTCCACCTTCAACGGCGAAATCTTGGTGAGTTTGGCTACAATGGTTGTAGGGGAAGCGTAAGTACCCACACTGACTTGGCGCAGACCGATGACACCGTCGAAAGGAGCACGCAGCTCAGTTTGTGCGATGTTCGATTCTATCAG
>ENA-OQDX01000058-OQDX01000058.1-human-gut-metagenome-genome-assembly--contig:-NODE-58-length-12803-cov-1.371411_pt1 | contig 12803 bp, 12 predicted proteins | sample MGYA00242788_ERZ504621 | MGnify/ENA primary metagenome ERZ504621 (study PRJEB26092, sample SAMD00036303) | human gut metagenome | host: Homo sapiens | study: EMG produced TPA metagenomics assembly of... | reverse complement strand
TTTGGCATGTACCTTTAGTCCTGGTATGCTGAAAATGATGTTGATGCCGGCGGCTTTCATCATCTCGGCGGTGGCGAGGTTGTTTTCTTCGTCGAAGCGGGCTTTCAGTTCCACAAAGACGGTGACTTTCTTTCCGTTCTGTGCGGCGGCTATCAGGGTGTTGATGACGGTGGAGTTCTCTGCCACGCGATACTGGGTCACCATGATTTCACGCACGGTGGGTTCGTGGACGGGCTTCATATAGAAAATGGATGAAGTGGTCGAAGGAGTGGTAGGGATAATGCAGCAGCAGGTCCTTCTTCTCCACATAGCGGAAGATGGATTCGCGTTCGTCCAGGCAGGTCAGCTTCATGGGCTGGGGTTTCTTGATGGGACGTACGCTTTGGTTGGGATTAGGCAGATGCCGCAAATCCTCCATGTTGAGGTGCTTGTCTCCCGGCACCAGCTCCCGGCGGTCTATGCGGTAGGCATCTACCAGAAAGTCGAGGAAGTCCTGGGGCATGGCGCGGTCGTATACAAAACGGCACACGGCGCCTATCTTGCGTTTCTTTACCTTCTTCTTCACCTGCTCGATGATTTCGGAGGTATTGGCGGCATCGTCTATCAGAATATCCGCATCGCGTGAAATCTTGATGCAATAACTGCTGTCCACTTCATAACCGGGGAAGATGGTATCCAGATTGGCCTTGATGATGTCTTCAATGAACATTAGATAATAGTCTTTCCCCACCTTGGGCAGCTGGATGAAGCGCGGCACTTTGCTGTACGGCAGTTTCATCACGAAATACTGGATACGGTTTGGAGAACTGGCGGGAGCTCCTTTCAGATGAAGCCGTACGGCAGATAGAGACGGTTGTCGCGCAGGAATGAAATCACCTTGTCCTTGCTTACGGGCACCGGGGCCAGATAAGGGAATATCTCTTCGCGGAAGAAGCTGCGCACAAAGTCGCGGTGAAACGGTTCTACGTTGCGGCTTTGATAAAATATGATGTGATGTTTCCGCAGGGCGGGCAGTATCTTCTGTTCGTAGATGCGGATACGTTCCTCCAGTTGGCGGTTGACTTCTTGGTTGATTTCATCTACCAGTTCGGCGGCAGACTGCATAGTCTCTTCATCGCTTTGCGAGGCTCCGGTGGCTATGGCCTTATGGTCGGCTACGCGTATCTTGTAGAATTCTTCCAGATTGGAAGAGTATATAGAAATAAAGTTGATGCGTTCGTATAGCGGCAATGTCTCGTCTTCCGCTTCCAGCAGTACGCGGTAGTTGAAGGAAAGCCAGCTGATGTCACGTTTGAAATATCTGTTGTCCATGGTGTTAAGGTGTTAATGTGGCATATTAGCACATTACCACATTGTATTCTTCCCAAATATAATTACCTTTGTCTTAATAAACAAAGGAAAGATGACAAAAGTTGGTTTATTATCGGATACGCATGGCTACTGGGATGAAAAGTACCTGCAATATTTTGAGGGCTGTGACGAAATATGGCATGCCGGTGACATCGGTTCGCTGGAAGTGGCACAGAAGCTGGCGGCTTTCCGTCCCTTCCGTGCCGTGTATGGCAATATTGACGGGCAGGAGATACGGCAGCTCTATCCGCAGATTCTCCGTTTCACGGTGGATGGGGCGGAGGTGCTGATGAAGCATATCGGCGGTTATCCCGGCAACTACGACCCTTCCATCAAGGGCAGCATTCTGGTGCGTCCCCCAAAGCTGTTCATCAGCGGGCACTCGCATATACTGAAGGTGAAGTATGACAAGACGTTGGATGTACTCCACATCAATCCGGGCGCTGCGGGCATTCAAGGTTTCCATAAGGTGCGTACGATGGTACGCTTTGCGGTTGATGGGGGAACGTTTAAAGATTTGGAGGTGATAGAACTTGCTGACCGATGATGTAGTTTGTTTATTTTCAATGGATTGTATTTACCGATTGTTTACGCTGTAGTGTAAAAGCCGTTACATGCTAATGTAAAGGTCGTTACGCTATTGGGTAAAGGCCGTTACACTATTTGGTAAAGGTCGTTACACGCTGAGGTGATGTCTTTTCCTGATTTAGCTAGACGCTTTTTCTTTTTATAACCGATATCAGTAGACGGTTCTTGGAATGTTGTACTGGTTCAGTAGTCACTTCTTCCCAAGCCCTGCTGATATAGTAGACACAGCAAAGTGAGTTGTCCTGATTCTGTTGACAGTCATCCTGCTGCATTTGCAGAGCCCGTGCTTGCTTGTCCGGCAAGACTGGGTGCCCCTAAAAGAGGCATTCTGTCTTTGTCAGGTGCGCTGTCCTGCGCCTTCGCCCGGACTTGCTGTCCGGCTTTGCAAAGATATTGCATCCTTCTTTTTATTGCTACTTGTGGAAGGATATTTTTTCTTCTTCCACATTTTCTTCTGTATTCCCTTCTCCAGATGCGCCACAGCAGGTATTTTATACCCGATACTCATATGCGGTCTGCGATGGTTATAGAAATGTATGTAGCGAGCTATGACATTTCTTGCATGCCCGATGTCGTTGAACCGGCCTCGAGGATGGCTGCTTTCCGCCTTAATAATCCCGTTGATACGTTCCGCAACGGCATTGTCGGTGGGTTTGTAGTCTTCCGTCATACTGATGGCAATGCCATGTTTCTGAAGAAGTGCCACGTATGGGTCGCAACAGTATTGTACGCCACGGTCCGAGTGATGTATCAGGCCCGTAAGATTTTCATCTCCTGTCATTTCAACAGCCTGCTCTATAGCCTGTTGCAATGCATTGATGGTTGCCGATACCCGTAAGGTGTCGGCAAGCACCCATCCCACTATCTTATGGGAGTAGGCATCCGTAATCAGATGCAGATAACAGACTTCACCATTGGCAAGTGGTATATAAGTAATGTCGCTGACCCACAACTGGTTGGCTGAAGTCAAGGTCAGTCCTTTGATTAGGTTCTTCCACTTGTGGTAGCGATGGTTGGAGTTCGTCGTATGCCGGGTCTTGCGGGCAGGAAGCATCAAGCGGTGTTGCCGGAGCAATGCATAAAAGCTGTCCCGCCCAGGCATGAACCCGGCTCCAAAAAGCACGGTGAGCATAATCCACAGTTTGTAACAGCCTATACCCGGATCTTCGATACGGATATCACGGACAGCATCCAGCATGAGACGTTCCCTATGTATCTGACTCTCAATGTCAGCCTTTGACTGGTAGTAGGCTTGACGACAATGGCCAAACAGACGGCAGGCCAACGCAACTTTCAGGTTGCGCTGACTGACCAGTTCCGTTACGATTTGGCCCCAGATTTTTTTCTGATAGGGATGTTGAAGAGTTCTTCAGCACGCGTAATCATCAACTCACGGGCTTCTGTTTCCAGCTTGGAGAAAGACAGAGCTTTCTCCAGCTCTTTAATGCGCTTTTTTAATTGGGCATTTTCATCTTTGTAGGCTTCCTTGCTGCGATTGGACATATCTGGTGATTCTTGTTCAGAAGGCAAAGATAGCTCTTCTGCTAAATTTGAATACTTTTTAATCCAACTATTTAGCAAGGCAGGGCAACAAATGCCATGTGCCCGGCAAAAGGCATGCTTACTCATACCTGATTGGTAGTAAGAGTGAAGAAAAAACAGTTTTTCATCTTCACGATAAAGCTTTCGTTTTGAAGTCATAATAGTAACACATTTATTAGTTTGTAAATGTGTCTACCTATATCAGGATAAGACATGAAGACCGTTTCATCAAGGGGTGACGGCCGTTACGCACTGAAGTAAGCAAAACAATGTACCGGAGTAAGCAAAGCAATGAAGTAAAAAGATGAAACCAAGCCTTCACTTAATCGAATTTTTCCATTATCTTTGTACCCGAATAGCAAGTAGAGCCGTGGGGCATCGTCCTCCTTCTTATTTTATTCTCCATTTTGAAGTATCACCGAAAAAGAACTGAAATATGAAAGGAATTATTCTTGCAGGTGGCAGTGCCACTCGTCTCTATCCGTTGTCCAAGGCTATCTCCAAGCAGATAATGCCCGTCTACGACAAGCCGATGATATACTACCCGCTCTCTACACTGATGTTGGCGGGGAATTCGCGAAGTGCTTATTATCTCTACTCCACGTGACTTACCCATGTTCCGCGAGCTGCTGGGAACCGGCGAAGAACTCGGTATGTCCTTTTCCTATAAGATACAAGAGAATCCCAACGGACTGGCACAAGCCTTTGTGCTGGGTGCAGAGTTCTTGGACGGCGGACCGGGCTGCCTTATTTTGGGCGACAACATGTTCTACGGTCAAGGCTTCTCCGCCATGCTGAAGCGTGCCGCTTCCATAGACAAGGGTGCCTGCATCTTTGGTTATTACGTCAAGGACCCCCGTGCCTACGGTGTAGTGGAGTTTGATGCCAACGGCAAAGCCGTCTCGCTGGAAGAAAAGCCTGCCAATCCTAAAAGCAACTATGCCGTCCCCGGACTGTACTTCTACGACTCCACCGTGACAGAGAAAGCCGCCTCCTTGAAGCCCTCTGCTCGCGGCGAATACGAAATTACTGACCTCAACCGTCTCTATCTGGACGAGGGCACGCTGAAAGTGGAGCTCTTCGGCCGTGGCTTTGCCTGGCTCGACACCGGCAATTGCGACAGCCTGCTGGAAGCCAGCAATTTTGTCGCCACCATCCAGAACCGTCAAGGCTTCCGCGTGAGCTGTATCGAAGAGATTGCCTGGCGCAAGGGCTGGATAGATGTAGACCAGCTGTATCGCTTGGGTGAACAGCTTGGCAAGACCGAATATGGCAAATACCTGATGGAACTGGCTGAATCGAAGCGATGAACTCTTTGTTCCCCAAAAAGAGAAGGAGAATAGTTCTCCTATAAAGGCCCGCTGACTTTAATTTTTAATTTATAATTTTTAATTCTCATGAAGACTTATCTCGTAACCGGTGCCGCCGGTTTTATCGGCGCCAACTATATTAAATACATCCTGGCAAAACATAATGATATTAAAGTGGTGATACTGGATGCCTTGACCTACGCAGGCAATCTGGGCACCATTGCCAATGACATTGACGATGAACGTTGCTTTTTTGTAAAAGGTGACATCTGCGACCGCGTGCTTGCCGACGAACTGTTTGCCAAGTATAAATTCGATTACGTAGTGAATTTTGCTGCCGAGAGCCACGTAGACCGTAGCATAGAGAATCCCCAGCTTTTCCTGATGACCAACATCCTGGGTACACAAAACCTGCTCGACGCCGCCCGCCGTGCCTGGGGCACGGGTAAGGACGAGTCCGGTTATCCCACTTGGCGCAAAGGCGTTCGTTACCATCAAGTGTCTACCGACGAAGTTTACGGCTCACTTGGTGCCGAAGGCTACTTCACAGAGCAAACCCCGCTCTGCCCGCACAGCCCTTACAGCGCCAGCAAGACGAGTGCCGATATGGTAGTGATGGCTATCACGACACCTATAAGATGCCCGTCACTATCACCCGCTGTTCCAACAACTACGGTCCTTATCACTTCCCCGAAAAGCTGATTCCGCTTATCATCAAGAATATTCTCGAAGGCAAGAACCTCCCCGTCTATGGCGACGGCAGTAACGTGCGTGACTGGCTCTACGTGGAAGACCACTGCAAAGCTATCGACCTGGTTGTCCGCGAGGGTGTGGAAGGCGAAGTCTACAACGTAGGCGGTCACAACGAAAAGACCAATCTTGAAATCGTGAAGCTGACTATTGCCACCGTCCGCCGCTTGATGGAGGAAGAACCCCGTTACCGTGCAGTGCTGAAGAAACAAGTAAAAGCCGCCGACGGCACGATTGACATCAGCTGGATAAACGAAGACCTTATCACCTTCGTCAAAGACCGCCTAGGTCACGACCAGCGTTATGCCATCGACCCCACAAAGATTACCAATGCCCTGGGCTGGTATCCGGAGACGAAGTTCGAGGTCGGCATCGTCAAGACCATTGAATGGTACCTGAACAACCAGCCGTGGGTGGAAGAAGTGACCAGCGGTGACTATCAGAAGTATTACGAACAGATGTATGGAGGTAGGGGTTAAGGTTTAGGGATTAGGGTCTAACCGCTAATCCTTAACCCCTAACCTCTCAATTCAGCGCCACCGCTAACAGTAATCCTAAGAACAGCATATTGCGCGACGTCTCGCCCAGTATGCTGTTCAGCTTTTTACCGCTACCTATCTGTATCATTTTGCGCCACGTCAGTGCGTGCATATAGAGATAGACGCAGGGAGCCCAGATAAATTCCAGCGGAGTCAGCTTGCCCGTGTAGACAACCAGAAGCAGAGCAGCACGGCGGCGATGCCCAGTGCCAGATACATATTCTCACCGAACTTCTTGCCGTAGCGTACCACCAGCGTACACTTGCCGCTTACGGCATCCTGCTCGCGGTCGCGATAGTTGTTCACCATCAGCAAGGTGTCTATGGCGAGGCCACTGACGAGCGACAGCACCACCACATCCATATTCAGCGTATAGGCCTGCACGTAGTAGGTGCCGCATACGGGCACGAAGCCGAAGAACACCAGCACCAGTACGTCGCCCCAGCCCCGATAGGAGAGCAGCGTGGTATAGAGGAAAGCAAACAGTATGCACACCACGCCCAGCACCACCAGTTCCCAGCCTCCGTGGGGCAGTGCCCCCAGACGGTGAACAGCACTGCCAGCCCTGCCAGGCACGACAGTGTCAGTGCGATGCCGATGCCGGTTTTCATGGCTGCCGGCGTAATCCAACCTTCGGCGCAGGCGCGCTGCGGCCCCAGCCGGTCTTCCCGACGGTCGGTCCCTTTCTGGAAGTCGAGAGGTCGTTGATAAGTTGGCGGCAATCTGCATGCCGCAGGCAAAGAGGGCGCACAGCAGGGCGGGTGCGGTCTTGAACTGTCCGTCGCTGAAGGCAAGGGCACTGCCCAGCAATACCGGGATGATGGCTCCCGTCAACGTCTTGGGGCGGGCGGCGAGAAACCATGCGTAGGGTGAATTCTGTTTAATCTCGTTCATCGTAGTTCCAATTTAGTTCGGCATCTGCCAGCAAAAATACTGAAAATCCCTATATTTGTACCCACTTATGATGAAGAAGTTAGTCTACATATCCATTCTTTCTCTGCTGCTCTTGTCTTCCTGCCGTTCCAAGCGGATGATTACCGTGTCGTTGCCGCAGTCAGTCATGCAGGCAGACAGCACGCAGCTTGGCGATACTATCGGGTTGCCGCCCGCCTTTCGCCGATGTTCACCTTTGACCAGTCTGATTTGCGTAATGTCCGCCGCCAGCCGGCGAAGGGCGAGGTAAAGAAACAGCAGATAAAGAAAACGGCACCGGTACAAAAGGTAATTGTGCAGCGAGGTACAAGAATCACATCGAAAACCACCCACGTAGGCTCGGCCTATAAGGGCGTCAGCCGCATTAAGACGTACGACTTCACGCATCGCGACGTGCCTGCCGCCTTCGAGGGCTTCCGCATCGCCTTTGTCTCCGACCTGCACTACAAAAGCCTGCTGAAGGAGGAGGGATTGAAGGACCTGGTCCGCCTGCTCATAGACCAGAAGGCCGACGTGCTGCTGATTGGCGGCGACTTTCACGAAGGCTGCCAGTACGTGCCGCCCGTCATGGCTGCCCTGGCGCAAGTGAAGACGCCGTTGGGCACCTATGCCGTGCTTGGCAACAATGACTACGAGGCTTGCTATGACGACATCGTGCGCGAAATGAGGCATTATGGCATGCATCTGCTGGAGCATAAGGTGGACACCCTGCGGCGTGGCGGCGAGCGGATTCTTGTGGCGGGCGTGCGCAATCCTTTCGACTTGGGCAAGAACGGCACATCGCCCACACTCGGCCTTTCGCCCGACGATTTCGTAATCCTGCTGACGCATACGCCAGACTATGCCGAGGACGTCCCGGTGACAAACTCCGATCTCATCCTGGCCGGACACACGCATGGCGGGCAGGTGACGCTGTTCGGGCTTTATGCACCGATAGTCCCCCTCGCACTACGGGCAGCGGTTCCTCTCCGGGCTGAAGTACAACTCAAAGAACATCCCGATGATTGTCACCAACGGCATCGGCACTTCGCAGAAAGCCATCCGCATGTTTGCTCCCGCAGAGGTGGTGATGATTGTGCTGCACCGGCTGACGGACTGATTTATTCTTCGGGCATCAGCACCACTCCCAGTTTCTTCTTGCCATCCATCTTTACCACCATTGGCTGGTGGAAATGTACATGCCGCAGGTACTTCGTCTCGTGTACGGCAGGCTGTGCATTCAGGAATTCCTGGTTGTATACGCCGTCATTCATAAAGGCGTTGATGGTAAAGTATCCCACTCCAAAGGAGGTCAGGTTCTGGAAGAAGTGGGTTCCCTGGCTGGGGTCTACCCGGTAGTTGGTCAGTCCGGCTTCCACTATCACGCGGGCAGCGCTGATGTGCGGCCACTTCACGGGGATGCCGAGCCAGGTGTCACTGCTACCCCAGCGTCCGGGACCTACAAGGACATAGTTGCGGCCTTCGTCCAGGAACTGCTGGTTCAGCTTCTCTATCTCCCAGGCAATCTCCTGGTTGTGGGAGGCACTATAGTCGTCTGTCTTCACATAGATAATGTCATGTATCTCGTTCATGATGCCATGTCCCAATGAGTTGTTGGAACGGAGCAGTACCTGGTCGTCCGGAATGGCGGTAAGGTCTTCATCCAGCATCTCCTTGGTGTCGACTATCGGGCGGATTTGCAGCAGGTAGAAGGTGCCGGTTTTGTCCTTCTCGCGGCTCATGGTGGCGGCAAACTCTATCTCTACGGGACGGCGCATCTCCTGCTCTCCGTATTTCAAAGCCAGTTGCAGGATGCGTGGCAGGGGGAATACGTCGTGTTGCAGGATGTTGGCAAAGGTGATGACTTTGCGTCCGCCGGGATAAAGCCCGTCGCGGATAATCTGGTCGTAAGGGTCGTAGGTGGAGGCTATGTAGTTCAGTGCTCCGTCCTTTTCCGCTTCTTTGACGTGCAGTTTCAGCAGGTTGAAGCCGTCGTCGATGGAGAAGTCGTGACCGGCATTGCGCAGGTCGAGGGCATAGAAGCGGGTCTGAGTCTCTTTGAGGGCAATCTCCATTTCGCTGGTTTGCAGCACCTGGTTGGGGTGATAGGGCGAGAAGCGGAGCGTCATGCCACCGTCCACGATGTATTTACCTAAACCGAGCGCCAGATTGACGATACCTTCTTCTGCCTTCTCGTCGCCGATGGGGTAGTAGTTGAGCGAACGTGCCACACCGGACATGCTGGGGTAGTAGCGGTCACCATACTGGTTGCCCACTACCTCTTGCAGGATGACAGCCATCTTTTCCTGGTCGATAACGTTGCTCGTTGCCTGCATGTATGCCTTCGAGTCGCGGAAGTAGACCGAAGCATATACTCCCTTGATGGCATCGCTCAGCATGCGCAGCATCTCGTACTTGTCGTCCAGATAGGGAATCATGTAGGTGTTGTAGATGCCGGCGAAGGTTGGTAGTGCGAGTCTTCCAACAACGAGGACGAACGGATGGCAAGCGGCGACTTCACCACGTCGAAGAAGGTGAAGAAGTCCTCCACCAGGCGGTCGGGCAGCTTTGCTTTGAGGAAGTAGCGCAGGATGACGTCATCGTCGGCATCGGACAAGGCTATCTGATACAGATTGTTGGTATCCATAAACTCGTCGAACACATCGGTACAGAGCACGATGGTCTTGGGGATGGCGACACGGGCATTCTCAAACTCTTCGAACTCGGGGTGATGCTTCACCAGGTTGTCGATGAAAGCCAGTCCGCGCCCCTTGCCTCCCAGCGAACCGTCGCCAATACGGGCAAAGTTGGAGTATCGGTCAAAGCGGTCGCGCCTGAAGACTGCCACTACTCCCTGGTTTTTCATCTTGCGGTATTTCACGATAGCCTCGAAGATAATTTTACGGTGGGCATCCACGTCTTGCAAGCTATTCCAGGTGATGGGCCGCAGGAACTCTGCCACGGGAAACATGGCACGTGAGTAGAGCCAGCGGCTGACGTGGTTGCGGCTGATGTGGTAAAGGAATGATTCTGCCGGAACAGCAAAAAGAATGTTCTGCAGCTCTTTGAGATTCTTTACGCGGGCAATCTCTTCCAGCGTGTCCGGGTTGCGGAAGATAAAGTCGCCGAAGCCGAAATTGTCTGATACAATACGGCGCAGGTCCACATCCATCTTTTTGGAATTCTTGTCGATGAAGGCGGCATCGTATTTGGCTGCATACGCTACGTTGTCCGATTCGCTGGACTGTATGATAAGGGGTACAAACGGGTCTTCCTTGCGGATGGCGGCACAGAGCTTGATACCGGCCAGTCCGTCCTTCTCGCCCCGTTCTACGCGGGGGAAGCGTACGTCGGTGATGACACCTAATATATTATTCTTATATTTTTGGTAGATGCCAAAGGCTTCTTCATAGGTACGTGCCAGTACAATTTTGGGACGTCCCCTCATGCGCAGTGTGCGCTGGTGGGCATTCAGTGCTTCAGTAGAGAATTCCTGGCTCTGCTTCAATACGAATTTATACAGATTGGGCAGGATGGAGGAGTAAAAGCGGATGCCGTCTTCCACCAGCAGGATGAGCTGCACACCCACTTCGTTGACGTCGTGCTCCAGGTTCATCTTGTCCTCTATCAGCTTGATGATGGAAACCAGCAAGTCGGTGTTTCCCAGCCAGCAGAACACATACTCAAAGGGACTGAGGTCTTCATTGGCAATACGCTTGGTGATGCCGTGGCTGAAAGGGGTAAGTATCACCATCGGAATCTGTTCATACAGGTTTTTGATGTATCGTGCCACGTCGAAGCTGTCGTTGTCTCCCGTGCCCGGCATGCAGATGATGAGGTCGAAAGAGATGGAGGACAGCTGTGTCAGCGCCTCCTCGCAAGTGGAAACCTGCGTGAAACGGGGAGGGTAGCGCAAGGAGAGCGAAGTGTATTCATTGAATATCTTTTCGTCGATGCGGCCGTCATCTTCCAGCATGAAAGCATCGTAAGGATTGGCTATCAGAAGGACGTTGAAAATGCGCCGTGTCATGAGGTTGGCAAACTGTGTGTCCTTGAAATAGAGCTGGTTTAATTTGAACTTACTGAGCATGGCTTCTCATGATTTGTTGGTTTCGGAAGGCAAAAGTAATAGAAATCGAACCTATTCGGATAGTTTTTCGACCGTTTTTTTTATATTTATGCGTAATATTGCATCCGAAAAACAATATATGACCTATGTCTGCTCCATATCCGTTTCCATATAAATCCGTTGCATGTACATTTCTGCTGTTATGGGTGTTCGTTTTTTTGTCCGCTGACTTGTTTGCCGGTTCATTCCGCACCTTGGGTATCAAGGAGGGATTGGGCAGTCGGCAAGTATTCCAGATAAACAAGGATTCAGCCGGATTTGTCTGGGTGTATACTCATGTCGGGATAGATCGTTATGACGGGAATGAAATCAAGCATTACAAGCTGGACGGAATGGTTGATTCCAGGGACAATATCCAGTCTTCCACTACCATGATGTGTGATAAGGAGGGTATTGTCTGGGTTGCATTGAAGAATGGAAAAATCTATGCATACAACAAACTGACGGACTCTTTCCAATTGCGTGTGGACTTGGCCGATTACCTGCCTTCTCCGGTATTGTATAATATGCTGTTTGATGACGAAAACCGTTTGTGGTTGTGTATGTCGAAGGGGCTTTATTCTTGGGAAGAAAGTGCAGGACTGTCTTTTGCCGGATTGAAGGGGCAATCTGTCCGTTGCATGGTCCAAATGGAAGATGAAGTGTTTTTTGCAGGCACCGACAAGGGTGTCTTCCGGCTGACGAAGGCAGGAGCGCAGGTTCTTCGTCTTTTGAGACGAGGCCGGTTGACCTGCATACAGAGATGCATGTGGAATCGCTCTATGTCTTCGGAGCGAAGCTGTTCATCGGTACCTTTTCAAACGGCGTATTTGTGCTTGACGGTCCCGAGCAAATACATTCCTTGAATGACCGGATTCCTCATGTACCTATCCGTTCGTTTGCAAGGACAAAGGATAATTTGCTGCTTGGTGGGAGCCGACGGTGCAGGTGTTTTTTGCATGGATGTCGCTACCGGAGAACTTTTGAACCATTATATGAATAACGGGGATGATGACAAAAGCTTGAGTGGTAATACGGTATCCGATATTTGTGTGGATGAATCCGGAGTTGTATGGATTGGCACTTCTACGAATGGCATCAGCTATCTGGATCCGGAGATGCCGGATGTCTATAGAATCAGGCACGAACGCAATAATGATAATTCCCTGAAGTCGGACCATGTAAATGTGATGTTTCAGGACTCGGAGGGAGATTATTGGTATGGTACAAACAACGGCGTCAGCCTCTATCAACCTCGGTCACGCAAATGGACCCACTATCTGGACGGTACGGAATATAGTGGCAAAGTGGTATTGGCACTTGCCGAAGACTCCGGGGGAAACATCTGGGTAGGTGGCTATGGTATCGGTGTCTATTGTATTCATAAACAGACCGGACGGGTACAGAAGAAAGAGAAAAGAAATGCACATCCGGAGAAGGGAATGGCCACCGACTATGTTTATGCCATTTATGCGGAAGGGGATTATGTCTGGTTCGGTGGTATTGAAGGAGAGTTTACCCGTTACGATATACGGACGGATACTTATACATATTACCCGATTGATTGCATAGGTGACATAAAGCGGGGTAAGGGGGGCTCATTACTGATTGCCGGTTGCAGCGGGTTGGCCGTCTTTGATAAGAAGTCGGGGAGACACGCAGTGGCATCAGACGTTTGGAGACATCTCTCTGCATTATCCTGTC
>ENA-OQDX01000057-OQDX01000057.1-human-gut-metagenome-genome-assembly--contig:-NODE-57-length-12892-cov-0.904818_pt1 | contig 12892 bp, 17 predicted proteins | sample MGYA00242788_ERZ504621 | MGnify/ENA primary metagenome ERZ504621 (study PRJEB26092, sample SAMD00036303) | human gut metagenome | host: Homo sapiens | study: EMG produced TPA metagenomics assembly of... | reverse complement strand
TTATACGAGCTTGTTTTAGAATACAGGAAAATTTAAATACCTTCTATGGCAGAAGCTGGAACCCACCCTACTTTACCATCTTCCAAACGAATTTCTTTCCATTCACGCATAGAGTTGTCTTTTATCTCAACTTTACGTCCCTCATGAAGAATGAACAGACTTGTACCACTTTCACTGGGAGTACTACGCACTGTGACACTAGGTGCCAACACTATAGCTTCGTTACGTTCCATCAGTTCGCCTTTTTGCTGAGCAGCAAACACATTACTCAATATAACAAGAACCAGGAATACTATTCCTGCAATAAATCCCACTTTCTTTCCCGTAATCTGTTTTGAAAAGAAAAAGAGATAGAACGAAACGAGTAATAGTACAAAGAACACAATCCCCAACTTAGCCCATGCGTCTACGCTAAGACAATTAATCAACGATTTAGTCCAAGATACAAAGAAAACCTCAGGAATTGGGATTACCTTATCGATTGTCTTAGAACGTGCTATCTCCAAATTTGCACGAATATCAGCATTACCAGGTTCCAACAACAAGGCACGCTCATAATTCAATATAGCTCTTGCTATATCATCTGCCTTATAATAACTGTTGCCAAGATTATAATAGACCTCTGCAGCCTCTCCCTTCTTTAACAGATTCTCATATATTTGAATGGCAGAAGCATAATCATTCCGTATATAAGCGCTGTCACCTTCAGCCTTTGTCACATTGCTTTCTTGCCTTGCAGCAGAGAATTCCGCATGTGAACCGACGGATGTAGAGTCACTAGCAGTCTGTAATGTATCTACAGATGCAGAATTCTGCCCATAGGCAGTAATTGCCATCACTAGACTAAGAGTAAAAAACAATATTTTATTCATTACCATTTCCTCCTGATTAATGTTTTATCGAGTTTTCCATTTTACTGATAACTTCCAAAGAAGCTGAATATACCTTATCCATAGCCTGGTTATCATCACCCGGAGCAAAGCGGGCAAACTCACAGTTATTCAATGCATCGAGGAATTCCTTTATCAACGCATCATTCACACCATAATTACGAAGTTCCTCTTCGATATTATCCTTAGACAAACGGGATACCGGAATGTTCAGTTTATCACTGATATAACCCCCAAAGAGCCTTCAAAACCTCATCATAAAACGCATCTTTCTTATTCTCAACCAATAATTTACCAGCTTGCTTCATACGTTTCACCGCCACTTTATTGGCTTTCTTGGTACGCATCTTTGCTACATTTGCATTGGCTGCTATTTGCTTACGATAGATGATAAAGAATGTAATGAATGCAATACCCGGTATCAAATAAAGTAACCAATACGTCAACGAACCGAAGAAGAAATCACCTTTGGGAGACAGAGTAACATTATTCTGCTTGATAAAACGAATATCCTCGTTCAATACTTTCAACTCTTCCTTGCTTGTAAAGTTTGCAATAGTCTGAGCAGCATTGCCTGCTCCCTTTTCCACATGCAATTCATACTCTTCCGTAGTCAACGTTTTATACGAACGGGAATTAATATCAAAATAACTGAACTTTACGGCAGGAATCTTATAAGTTCCAGCATTACGAGGAATTGCCAGATACTCAATGACCTTACTACCGGAGAGGCCCGAATTTGTCAGACGGAATTTATTGTCCACCTTCGGATCATATACTTCAAAATCCTCGGGGAATTTAACTTCCGGATTAGAAAGCAATTTCAGATTACCGGTACCAGAAATGACAAGTTTGACAGTAACAGCATCATTGGTCTTGACATTTGTACTATTGATAGAAGAAGTTATATTGAACTCTCCCACTCCTCCCGAAAAATCGGCTGGCTTACCTGCCGGCAAGGGCTTTACGTCAATTGTCAGTTGCGGAGTCAAAATTGTCTTTTTAACTTCTACGTAATTGCTTCCTCCATTGAAAAATGCCTCGAACGGATCAGCAACTTGTGTAGCCTTTGCAATGGAAGCATCAAAGCGTGCAGCATCAATTGTCAGCTTACCGGCTTGTTGCGGGAACAACACAAACTGACGATAGATTGTAGACTGATAATTTCTACCTTTATAATGCTCCAATCCCCATCTTCTGTCATTAGGCAATTCTACTTCCTAGAATGGAATCCTTTGAAGTCAGGCAATTTCACATTATCAAACATACGTAAGTCCACCAAGGTATATATCTTGTATGTCAGCAGAAAAGCCTCTTGTTCATACACCGTCATCTTACTGGCAGTAGCTGTAATAAACAAATCACTATTCGATACAGATGTCCCGGAAGAAGCGCGGCTGGCAGTGCCCTCACTCTGTTTGCCACCATTTCCAGAAGCTCCATTAGCAGCCTGATCTGCCGGAAGAACCCTTACTTGTACAGAATTCGAAACCATTTGGTTACCATCAGCAGTGATAGTGGCTCCTGGAATGGTAAAATCACCTTCTGCAGTCGCCATTAAAATATAAGTGAATGTAATACTGCTGGTTGAAGTCGTCTGCCCATTAATCATCTGCACGCTACTCTGTTGCGAGCGGCTGGGCCCCATCAACACATCAAATCCCTTCATAGAAGGAGCACGAAAATCCCTTACCTTTTGTGTAGTCACCGTATACGACAGTCTGAACTGGTCTCCTACCGCCACAGCGTCAGGAGCAGACGCAGTAAACGATACCTTGCCATCGGCAAAGACATTCATACCGACTGCAATCAGTGCTATCCATAAGAAAACTATTTTTCTCATATATTATTCCTATTATGTTTGTTACCAATCTTTTTCCAGACGACCTCCTTGAAGTACCTGCTGCTTTTTCACTTTATCCTGCACATCCTTCTCGTCTTGCATGACAGAGTTCAATAGCTGTTCTGCATTTTCCTTAGACATCTCATTATCTTTTTTTTTCCGGCTGAGAAGGTTGTTGTTGCTGGTCTTGATTCTGTTGCTGGTCTTTCTGCTGATCCTGCTGTTTATCCTGCTCCTTCTGTTGGTCCTGTTTATCCTGATCTTGATTCTGATCCTGGTTCTGCTGCTGGTCTTGCAACTGTTTCTGTGCCAAAGCAAGGTTATAGCGCGTTTCATCATCTTTCGGATTATTGCGTAACGACTCCTTATAGGCTTCTACCGCCTTTGCATAATCCTTCTGAGAATGAAAGATGACTCCCATATTATGATAAATCTGTGCTAAGTTCGATTTGTCCTTTTCTATCTTGGTAGCTCCCACATATTGCTCCATCGCTTCCTGCAGCTTGTTCTGCTGGGTCAATGTATTTCCCAGGTTGAACATGGAACCGTTGACTTCGGGTTTACCTCCAAAGCCTTCCGATAGTTCACTTCTGCATCCACATATACGCTATCCTTAAAAAAACGGTTTCCCTTACGGATATAATCGCGTTCCGCCTTCTGTGCAGAAGCTGAAACTGCCACTAACAGCAGCAAAACTATTCCAATATATTTTTTCTGTAACATACGCATCATTTCTTATTAGAGAATAAATGAATGTTGCGGAACAGAGGATTCTTGCGCTCCAATATCAACATCTCAGCCAGTAACAACAGCAGAATAATCCATGCCACTGCCTGAAACTGTTCATTGAATTCCGTGTACACCTGTGTTTCCACATCTGCCTTTGCCATCTTGTTGATTTCCTGACTAATCGCTTTCTGTGCACCGTTGGTATTGTCTACGCGCACATAAATACCATTTCCTGCCTGAGCAATTTCCTGACACATCTGCTCATTCAAGCGAGTAACGATTACATTACCTTCACGGTCACGACGATAATCATTAGTACCCTCTATTGGAATAGGGGCACCCTCAGGCATACCTACCCCTAATACATTGACCTGGATACCTTTCTCTGCAGCAGCCTTAGCTGCTTCTACGGCACCACCTTCATGGTTTTCACCGTCGGTGATGACAATAACAGTACGTCCCACTCCTTCTTGAGGTGTAAAACTCCGGGCAGCCAGATTTATTGCAGCTCCAATTGCCGTACCTTGCTTGGAAATCAGCGAAGGGTCGATGGACTCCAAAAACATCTTGGCAGAAATATAATCACTCGTAATAGGCAACTGGGTAAATGCGTCACCTGCAAAAACAATCATACCGACCTTGTCATTCTGCATCTTATCTACCAACTGCGCCACCAGCCGTTTTGCCTTCTGCAAGCGGCTTGGCTGTACGTCTTGTGCCAGCATGGAATTGGATATATCCAACGCAATCATCACTTCCACTCCCTGGCGTTTTACCGTCTCCAGTTTGGAACCAAACTGCGGACGTGCCAGCAGTACCGTGAACAACCCGATAGCCGCAAAAACCAACCAAAACTTCACATCCGGACGGTATTTGGAAACATCCGGCATTAGCTGTGCCATCAGTATAGGGTCACCAAATTTACGAATGGCTTTCCTCCTCCGATAATTGGAGTACAAGTAGAAGGCCGCCAATAAAGGCAGCAGCAGCAACAAGTACAAATATGCAGGTTCTTCAAATCGAAACATCTTTTTATTTACAATTTAGCAATTTACAATTTACAATTTGGCTACGCAATGACTGATACACTAAAAGACATTCTCCGTTTTTACGGTATCTTCTTCAATATAGAGTTGCGTAACAGTACCTCCAGTAATACGCACAAGAAAGCAGCCAACGCAAACCAGCGGTACTCTTCCTGGCGCTTGCTGTATTCTTTTACATTCAATTTTGTTTTCTCCAGCTTGTCTATCTCCTCGTACACTTCCTTCAACTTCGAGTTGCTGGTGGCACGGAAATAGTTACCTTCCGTTGTTCCGGCAATCTGTGTCAAAGTCTTTTCATCAATTTCGACGGGCATATTGACATATTGCACTGTTCCGCCTACCGGATAAGGATAAGGAGCCATACCATTGGTCCTACCCCAATAGTATAAACGCGAATGCCAAAACTCTTGGCTATTTCAGCAGCCGTCAAAGGAGAAATATCACCTTTATTATTGACACCGTCCGTCAGCAGAATAATGACTTTCGACTTTGCCTTGCTATCCTTCAAACGGGTAACGGCATTGGCAATACCCATACCGATTGCCGTTCCGTCTTCAATCAGCCCGCACTTCATATCTTTAAGCAAGTTCAACAATACGGCATGGTCTACTGTCAACGGACATTGCGTAAAGCTTTCTCCAGCAAACAAAGTTATACCTATATTGTCATTCGGACGTCCGTTAATAAACTCTGCCGCCACATCCTTCGCCGCTTCCAACCGGTTAGGTTTCAGGTCTTCGGCCAGCATACTGGTAGAAACGTCCATAGCAAGCATGATATCAATACCCTCAATCTCACTGTTCTGCCAGCTATCGGTGGTTTGCGGACGTGCCAAAACAAGAATAATCAGTATCAAGGCAATTATCCGCAATACAAACGGTACATGCAACAAATAGTTCTTATAGCTTTTAGGGGTATGGGCATACACACGGGCATCCGAAATCTGAAGCGTAGCTCACTATTCTTCCGCTTCATAATATACCATACTATATAAGGTATAAGCAACAGCAGCAAAAATAAATATTCAATATTGGCAAAAACCATATTTATGTACGATTTAACGATTTACAATTCAGCTTCGCTCCAAACATCCCTCACTTTTCACTCATGTATATCCGATTGAAGTCACTTTTCCTGTATTAAGCAAAATAATTATACAACTCCAATCCGATATATATCAATGAACTGACAAGGGCTACAGCCAACACTACAATACCCGTTCCCAGCAAAACCTTGGTACGCAAAGAACGTTTCTCGATAATGGTAATCTCCGTAGGCTGCGGCTTGGCATTCTCCTCTTCTTTCTCCTTGGTTTCATTAATAAAGTCAATGGCATTAATCAGGTTAGCGTCATTTTCGTTCATCAATGGATTATGCTTGGCAAATTTCACCAAATCAGCAGTCTGGAACAATTCACGCAAATCCGATATTGCTTCCTTATCTTTCATTTCCAGCAACTTGTCTATGATTTCCGTAGAAGTCATTTCCAAAGCATTGAAACCAAAACGGTCTTTTATATATGTACGAAGAGCATCAGTCAATTCCGTATAATATTCCTTCGGTTCCCCTTTCTGCCATACCTTCTCATTCTTGATACGTTCTATCTCCTGCATAGCCAACTGATGGGGAGGCAGCTTAGGTTCTACCTTCACCTTACGGATAATAGGCTTATTGTCGAAGAAGCGCATTATCAGATAGACAAGTAATATCCCTATCGGGATAATCAGCGCACCACAAGCCATAAGACCATACCAGTCTTCCCAGGCAAAAGGCGCTTGCATCACTGTTTTGGGACCGAAGAACTGTTCCGGATTCTCCGGGGTCTAACGGGACATTCACCGAATATACTTTCAAGGCCAACGCTTTGGAGCGATACTTCTCATTATCCACTGTCACTTCCATAGGCGGCAGATAATAAAGAGCCGAGTCGAAAGAGGTAACTGTATACTCTTGAGTTATCAATGCACGCCGGCCATCATTCAGCAGTTGCGTATCCGGCTTGGCCACATCAATAATTTCAACCCCATTCACCAGCGTATCGGTATATACCGGGAATATGGCACGCTTATCGGCATCCAGAGATACTTGAAGCTTTATCTTTGCCTGCTCTCCAATAAGAATCTGCAAAGAGTCAATCGTAGCATCTACCGTTACCGACTGGGCTACTACCCTTCCCGACCATGCTATCAATAACGCTATCAGAAATAAATATCTTTTCATTTTCCGATTAATTTCGTTTCGCAAACAAATTCATCAATGCCTTGACATAATCCTGGTCGGTACGTACCGACACATTGTCGACATTACTCTTGGTAAACGTTTCATTCAATTCCGCCTGCTTGTTCACCCACCAATCATGATGGGCACGGCGCACGGCACGCGAGGAGGTGTCAATCCACTGCTCATGTCCCGTCTCGGCATCCCTAATCTTCATCAGTCCTACGGGTGGCAATTCTTCCACACGACGGTCGTACACCTGAACGGCAACCAGGTCATGCTTACGATTGGCAATGGTCATGGCGTTCTTGAAACTTTCCTGGTCGATGAAGTCGGACAAGACAAATGCCGTGCAACGGCGTTTCATCACATTCGTCAGATATTCCAATCCCAAACGGATGTTCGTCCTCCGGCTTTCCGCATGAAAATCTATCAGTTCGCGGATGATGTAAAGTATATGCTTACGTCCCTTCTTGGGCGGAATAAACTTCTCAATCCGGTCCGAAAAGAAGATGACACCAATCTTGTCATTATTCTGAATGGCAGAGAATGCCAGTGTAGCGGCAATTTCCGTCACCATATCCTTCTTCATCTGCTTTACCGTACCGAACTCCAAACTACCGGAAACATCTACCAACAACATCACTGTCAATTCGCGCTCCTCCTCAAACACCTTGACGTAAGGCTTGTTGAAGCGGGCGGTCACATTCCAGTCAATGTCGCGTATGTCGTCGCCAAACTGATACTCGCGCACCTCGGAGAATGCCATACCTCTACCCTTGAAGGCAGAGTGATACTGCCCGGCAAAGATATTGTTGGACAATCCGCGCGTCTTTATCTCAATCTGACGGACTTTCTTCAAAAGTTCTGTTGTTTCCATTGATTTATTTTAATAATCTCATTTAAGCACACAAGCGCAATTTAGTTTATAACAGAAACTTCCCTATGAAAAGGGGTGAGGTTTTCGGTACTCAACCCTAAGGTTTACGACGCTAAACCTCAGGTATAGGATTGTAAAACCTCAAGTTTACGAAAACCTCTATTATGCGTTAGGGCACTTCAACCTTGTTCAGTATCTTGCTGACGATTTCATCAGATGTCATATTGCTGGCTTCCGCCTCGTAAGTCAAGCCGATACGGTGGCGAAGTACGTCGTGTGCCACAGCGCGCACATCCTCCGGAATGACATAACCGCGACGCTTGATGAACGCGTAGCTACGGGCAGCCAAGGCCAAGTTGATGGAAGCACGGGGCGAACCGCCGAAACCAATCATGTCTTTCAGTTCTTTTAAATCATATTTTTCCGGATAACGGGTAGCAAATACAATATCAACAATATATTTTTCTATTTTCTCATCCAGATACACCTGGCGAACCACTTTACGAGCTTCAATAATTTCGTCTGCCTTCAAAATGGGCTTCACTTCAAATTTATCACCATTGATATTCTGACGGATAATCAGTTTCTCCTCTTCCAGCTTCGGATAGTCTATTACGACTTTCAGCATGAAACGGTCCACTTGCGCTTCGGGCAGCGGATAAGTACCTTCCTGCTCGATAGGATTCTGTGTGGCAAGCACCAGGAATGGTTTGGGCAACCCGAAAGTTTCATTGCCGATAGTAACTTGACGTTCCTGCATGGCTTCCAGCAAAGCACTCTGTACTTTGGCCGGAGCACGGTTGATTTCATCAGCCAAAACAAAGTTTGCGAAGACCGGACCTTTTTTTACTTGGAACGTTTCATCCTTCTGGCTGTAAACCATTGTACCTATTACGTCGGCAGGCAACAAGTCAGGCGTAAACTGAATGCGGCTGTATTGCGCATCAATCAACGAAGCAAGCGTCTTGATAGCTAAAGTCTTTGCCAAACCGGGCACACCTTCCAACAACACATGTCCATCGGACAACAAACCAATTAACAACGACTCTACCAGATGCTTTTGTCCTACAATGACCTGGTCCATACCTGTGGTAAGATTGGTAACGAAAGCACTTTGTCTTTCAATCCGCTCATTCAGTTCGCGGATGTCAATTGTTTCAGCCATAAATCAATCTATTTTTTAATGTTTAATTTCTTCATTTATCCGGTTTTGAACCGGCAATTATTTTTTTCGCTCCCAAAAGTACGGGAATAAATTAACCATACCAACTAATTTTTATTAAAAAACTATGCGAAACCTTTTAGATTAAACTACTTTCATAGAGTTTAGTATTTAACAAAAAAGAAGCAGTAATTTTTTACTGCTTCTTGGCTAATTTCGGTATCTTGATAGTGGTACCATAAGGTACATTATCCGGATTCTTGATTACGCCGGGATTATGCTTCACGATATAAGGCCAAAGAGCTTTTGTCCCATAAAAACGAAGCGCTACCCTAGTCAGCGTTTCCCCTTCCTTGATGGTATAAGTGGTTTCTGTTCCCACAATCGTATACCCCACAGAATCCGGCTCAAACGGTGCAACTGTCTTTTTCTGCTCTTTTTTAGGAGCGGGAGACTGTGCCTGTACATTTTCCTTTGGAGTTGTTGTAAGCGCAGGAGTTGTTGTAGCAACAGTTTCTGCCACAGTATCTGTCCGGGCAGGAACTACAACATCTTTTGAAACAATGCTGTCTGTCAAGGCAATATTGTCTTGACCGGCAGGGACATCCACCTTTTCAGTAACAGATTCCTTCACATCCGAGTCTGCAACCTCTTCTACAAGAGGCTTTGCAGTAAGTTTGTCAAGCAAGTCCGGATAATACATGAAAGCTACGGCACCACCACACAACAACACTACAAATACAACGATGCCTATAAAATATTTCATAGTCGAAGAATCTGCCGTATTCTTTTATCACTGGCTCAGACGGTTCCGGTTCAACAGCAACTATATTTTCAGGCATTGCTTCAGGTTCAGTTTTTTCCGGTTTCTCCTCTTCAACTTCCGGTTCGGGCTCAACTAACGGCTCTTCGACTACAGTTTCCACCAAAGGTTCTTCTATCGTGGCTTCTTCCACTAAGGCAACCTTCTCCTCCACCTCTTGTTCCGGAGTTTTGATTTCAGTATCTTCATCATCTTCACTGTCATTTTCCTGCAGGGTGTCCTCAAGCACCGTAGCGTCATTCAAAACTACAGTTTCAAAATGCGAAAATGGTCTATTGATAATATCTTTCAAAGCCGGTTCCGGTGTAAACGACACTTTTTGTATGCCCTTGTATCTCAAACCTTTCCCCGTATTCACATTAACGCTTTCACGACTCCCGACATCTATCAGCTTGAAAGTCCCCAAACCTCGTATCTTCACATATTTGTCCTTCTCCAAAGACTCCTCAATCAGCTGGAAGAATTCTTTCACAAAACTATCCGCATTCTTCTTGCTCATGCCATGCCTTTCAGCCAGCGTGTCAATCAGGTCTTGTATGTTCAGTTTCTCGTTCATAATACGGGAGATTTTTTAAAAGCCGGTTACTTAAACTTATCCTTTAACAATGTACTCGGCTTATAGGTCAACACCAATTTGGGAGGCACCAGCATACGTTGCTTTGTAGTCGGATTCACAGATATACGCTCTGCCTTCTTTTTCACTTCGAATGTACCGAACCCTTGTATAGAGATAATATTCCCCTCCTCCAACTGCCGTGTCATATCTGCCAGCAATGAAGCAACCAGCTCAGAAGTATCTTTCAATGTGTACCCTAACCTCCGCGACAATTCAGAAGTAAACTCTTTGTTATTCAAAATGTAAGCCTTTAAATTGAACTACGGTGCTATATTAGCAAATCTTCTTCACATATGCAAGAAGATAAGGAAAAATCTTTAAATTATTCGTCCAAAAAGGTCGAAATCATCGGAATTTACTATCTCTACGTGGTAAAAGTTACCTATATGCAACGCCCTGTCTCCACGCTCAATCAAAACCTCAGGATCCACTTCGGGAGAATCAAATTCTGTACGTCCAATATAATATTCGCCTTCCAGCCGGTCAATGATTACTTTCATCTGCCTGCCTACTTTCTCCGCACTCAACTCCCCTGAAATGCCTTGTTGAATAGACATTAACTCATCCAAGCGCGCTTGTTTCACTTCCTGGGGAATAGAATCCTCATATTCAGCAGCGGCATACGTCCCTTCTTCTTCCGAATACGCAAAAGCCCCCATTCTATCGAAACGCACTTTACGGACAAACTCTTTCAGCTCCTCAAAATCGGCTTCAGTTTCTCCTGGATGCCCCACCATCAGTGTAGTACGGAGATGAATACCGGGAACCTCCTCACGGAATTGTTCTATCAGCTTATACGTCTCATCCTTCGTCACATGGCGACGCATCTTTTGCAGCATATTGTCACTGATATGTTGCAGGGCAATATCCATATATTTGCATACATTGTCACGCTCGCGCATCACACGGAATAAATCAGCCGGAAAATGTGCCGGATAGGCATAATGCAAGCGTATCCACTCCACTCCGGGAATATCCGAAATCCGCTCAACAAGCTCGGGCAACATTTGCTTCTTATATAAATCTACTCCGTAATAGGTCAACTCCTGGGCTATAACCTGGAATTCCTTTACACCCCGTGCAACCAGATACTTCACCTCGTCAAGTATCTCCTCCATCGGGCGCGACACATGCCGTCCCGTAATGATGGGAATAGCACAATAAGAACATTTACGGTCACACCCTTCGGATATCTTCAAATAGGCATAATGCTTGGGAGTGGTCAATGTGCGCTCTATGTGCAGCTCGTCATGATAGGCCTTTCCCAAATCCTGCAACAACTCTCTCCAATTGAATTTACCATAGAATTTATCCACCTGGGGAATTTCAACGGCCAATTCCTTCAGATAACGTTCCGAAAGGCAACCCATTACATAAAGCTTCTCCAAGTTTCCTTCCTCCTTGGCCTGCGCAAATTCCAGAATCATATTAATGGATTCCTCCTTGGCGTCACCGATGAAACCGCAAGTATTGATTACGGCAATCTGTCCCTTCGGTCTTTCCGCATCATGTGTCACATGGAATCCCACTTCCTCCAACTGACGCATCAAATGTTCCGAATCCACCAGGTTTTTAGAACATCCTAAAGTGATGATATCTATAGTCTTCCGTTTCATGCATTCTCCCCGAACAGTGAATCAACAAATTCCTTTTTACGGAACACCTGCAAATCTTCCATTCCTTCACCCAATCCAATATATTTAACCGGAATTTTAAACTGGTCTGAAAATGCCGATGACTACGCCACCCTTGGCTGTTCCGTCCAACTTTGTAACAGCCATTGCCGTAACCTCCGTTGCCAGAGTGAACTGCTTGGCTTGTTCAAATGCATTCTGTCCGGTTGAGCCATCCAACACAAGCAACACCTCATTCGGAGCATCAGGAACAACCTTCTTCATCACATTCTTGATTTTCGTCAGTTCATTCATCAAACCGACTTTATTATGAAGCGTCCTGCCGTATCTATAATTACCACATCGGCATTATTGGCAGTTGCGGAACTCAGTGTGTCAAAAGCGACAGAAGCCGGGTCAGCACCCATTTTCTGCTTTACAACAGGTACACCTACCCGTTCACCCCATATCACCAACTGCTCCACAGCAGCAGCACGGAAAGTATCGGCAGCACCCAGATAAACAGACTTTCCGGCTTTCTTAAATTGATAAGCCAGTTTGCCAATCGTAGTAGTCTTCCCTACACCATTGACGCCCACTACCATAATGACGTATGGTTTCTTCGCAATCGGTGCTTCAAAGTCATCCACATCCTCCGAATTATTCTCTGTAAGCAACGCTGCGATTTCATCACGTAAAATATGATTCAGCTCAGTGGCATTCATATATTTGTCGGCTGCTGCACGCTTTTCGGTACGTTCAATAATTTCAGTGTCGTTTCCACGCCCACATCCGAAGTTATCAACACCTCTTCCAGATTATCCAATACTTCATCATCAACTTTTGACTTTCCTGCCACGGCACGCGCAATCTTGCCAAACACACTTTCTTTGGTCTTAGATAATCCTTTATCTAATGTTTCCTTTTTTTCCTTGGAGAAAAAACTAAAAAATCCCATACACTAATTATTTTTATGCAACCTGTTTTCGCATTCCCTGCAAAGATAGTGCAAACCGAATGCAGAATAAAATGAACTCGTTCATTTTTTATGCTGAGGTGCAGCCTATCTTCGC
>ENA-OQDX01000056-OQDX01000056.1-human-gut-metagenome-genome-assembly--contig:-NODE-56-length-12981-cov-0.882138_pt1 | contig 12981 bp, 9 predicted proteins | sample MGYA00242788_ERZ504621 | MGnify/ENA primary metagenome ERZ504621 (study PRJEB26092, sample SAMD00036303) | human gut metagenome | host: Homo sapiens | study: EMG produced TPA metagenomics assembly of the... | reverse complement strand
CCTTTATATCTGCCGATACTACTTTGCAACATTTCTTCCACTATCATCCCATTGCCGGTAGTTTAAAGCAAGTATTGGAACAACCGGGCAAAGTAGCACTCAGTGAAGCTTTTGCACATAAACTGTTTGGAGATAAAAATCCATTAGGAGAATTGCTGGAAATAAAAACCATGACTGATACCCAAAGTTATGAAGTGGCAGCCATATTAAAGTCACGGTCACAATCATTGCTCCAATTCGACATGATTACCGGGAATAACAAAAGACTTTTGGGGGTGGAATGACGTTTCTGAAACTAATTCCAAATACCGATGCCCAACAGTTTACCGAAAAAATCAACCACGACAAAATTCCCACTTTGATTCCGGAAAAGACACAATATTACGTCGACCCTCTGTCCGACATCTACTTTACTACACCGGACTACGATACACAACAACCTCTGCCGTATATCAATCAAAGTAATGTGCAATTATTGTATATCAGCCTTGCTGCCGCCTTGTTGGTACTTATCATAGCCTGCTGCAACTATACCAACATGAGCCTGAGCCGTGTATTGCAACAGCTCAAAATGATACATGTGGAGAAACTGATGGGAAGCAGCTTGAAGGATATCCGCATCCAACTGTTTGGTGATGCATTCCTCACTGTGCTGCTGGCATTCGGATTATCTTTACTCATCATCAACGACTGTCTGTCTTTTTTCAATGGATTATTTGCATCCCATTTAAACGTACATTTCTTTTTCAGCCTACAGATGCTACCCTTGTTAGTGCTCTTTGTACTAGTTATGTCCATTGTCCCTGCCTGGTATATCAGCCATAGACTTTCACAACTCTCATTCAGCGAATACAAGACACTTTACGGAGGTAAAAAGAAACAACGTTTCATAGCTTTGCTGGTCATTTTTCAGTTTTCCATTTCTATAGGGCTGATATTCGCTACTCTCGTTGCCAATGAACAAATCAATCTCATCAAGGAACGGGCCTACTGTTACGAAAATCGGATTGAAATAGGAGATTTCAATGCCGCACCGGCTACAATACTTAAAGAAGAGCTGGAGAAACATGTACAAGGAATAGAGTCCATCGCCCTGTCACAAGGCTCCATATTGAATTCATGGATACGTGAGCTATCCATCAAACAAGCCGACGGTACGGAAAAAAGTTCCTACCTATTAATGCTGTATAGTGATGCCAATCTGGTAAAAACGATGGGGTTCAAGCTCTTGTCCGGCAACGCTCCCGAACAACTGCAAAAACAATATGCCTATCCTGCACTGGTCAACGAAAGCTATGTCAGAATGCTGATTCCAGCAGGAATAAATGCCATTGGAAAACCTTTGAAAGAATTTGACCAGTCTGCCGATTCTTTATACATCATCGGCGGTGTATTAGAGGACTTCCCGTTCAGTTCATTGGAAAATGAAATTACCCCGGTCATACTTTACCTTCCACCTACAGAGAGAATGTCGGGTGCCAACTATCTGCAGATTAAGCTGATTGAAAGCAATAAACAAGAAACACTACATCAAATAGCCCAAATATGGGAAAAGATGAATGAAGGGGAGATATTTCAATACACAGACATGCACCAAGACTTTATGAAACGCAATGGTAAAGTCTTGTCTCTCTCCAAACTCCTTATCGCCTATTCTCTGATTGGCTTGATATTGACCTGCTTCGGCTTATTCGGCATTTCATGGTATGCCACTCGCCAGCGTATCCGCGAAATCAGCATTCGCAAGATTCATGGAGCAACATCCCGACAAATCGTGCTGTTGCTGAATAAACCATTCTGCCTGCAAATTCTGCTTGCATATATTCTAGCTGTCCCCATTGTCTATTGGCTCATGCACCATTGGCATGAACAGTTTGCCTATAAAGCCCCCTTCACCGTTATGGACTTTCTATTGCCACTATGTATTGTCTGGATAATATCTGCCGTCACAGTGTGTCTGCAAAGTTATTTGCTGAACAAAACAAATCCGATTGACTGCATCAAATCCGAGTAAGAAATGATATATTTATAACCCATAAAAACAAAGCATTATGATTAAGACAGTAAACTTACAGAAGATTTTCAAGACCGAGGAAGTACAGACTCTGGCTTTGAACGACGTAAACATTGAAGTGAAAGAAGGGGAGTTTGTTGCTATCATGGGACCTTCAGGCTGCGGAAAATCCACTTTACTGAATATCCTCGGTCTGTTGGACAATCCTACATCCGGAGAATATTACTTGAATGGGACGGAAGTATCCAAATATACAGAAGCCCAACGTACCAACTTGCGTAAAGGAGTCATCGGCTTTGTATTCCAAAGTTTCAACCTGATTGATGAGCTGAATGTATACGAGAACATCGAACTGCCGCTACTCTACATGGGCATTCCTGCCACCGAACGCAAGCGCCGGGTGGAAACCGCTATGGAGCGTATGGCAATCATGCACCGCAGCAAGCACTTCCCGCAACAATTGTCCGGCGGACAACAGCAACGCGTGGCAATCGCCCGTGCAGTCGTATCAAACCCTAAACTGATACTTGCCGATGAGCCTACCGGTAACCTCGATTCAAAGAACGGAAAAGAGGTAATGGAACTACTGAATGAACTGAATAAGGAAGGCACTACGATTGTCATGGTGACACACTCACAACATGATGCCGGATTTGCCGGACGTATCATCAATCTGTTTGACGGGCAGGTAGTGACGGAAGCTAACTTATAATTCACGCTTCTCCCGATTTATATGCAGGTTGCAATGTTTTTTTCCATTGTAATCTGCATGTTTTTTTTGGAAATAGCTTTCCTTTTTTTTTGTTTCTGTCGTCCGAAATGCCTAATATTGCTACCAATAAACTTTTTACTTCCACATTTTAAATAACAGAAAATGAAAACATACACACCGTCCCCTTTGAACGCAGAAAATATCACTTTACCGGATAATTTGACGGAACTCACAGAAGCCATGGCACGCAATGTGCATGAAGTATGGGCTTTGGGAAGAGTGAAAGAAGGATGGAAATACGGAGAGACACGCAATGATGAATTAAAGACACATCCCGGACTTGTACCATACGAAGAGTTACCGGACTCAGAACGAGAATACGACCGGCAAACAGCCATACAGACACTGAAACTGATTATGAAACTGGGATTCGACATACAGAAGAAATAATAATCCAATATCTATTATAGTACTATGAGGACGAGTGAGAACAAGTATTATCCTATCCGGCACTGGTGGAAATTCGTGATTCCTGCCTTTATCATTCTCTTTCTGGTTGCAGCATTGATTGTGACATGCACTACATTCCAAAACCTTATTCAATTCTTTCCATCGCGTGGAATGACCTACCTGATGACACTCCATGCCATCATTTCCCTTAGCGTATGCATCTGTTTTTTTCTATGTATCAAGAGATTAATAGATGTATTCTCATTGAATCTGGAACAAGAAAGAAACATTCTTGCATCCTTGTATCAGGAAAAAGAAAAACGGGAGATTATCAATAACGATGAGAAAGAAATCAATAAACTGAAAGAGAATATCAGAAAAGAATTGAAACAAGAAACTGAAAAAAAGGAAACTGCCTAATGACAAACAAATATGAATCTGCTAACAAGACTTTTTGCCCTTCATTTTGACCGCTCTTTTTCCGGAAAGGATGGAGGCAGCTTGCTTGGCTTTTCGGAGTCATAGTAACTGTTTTCTTATTGATATATCTGGTAAGTTTTGCATTTATCTTTCCTGAGCCGTCTCTTGAAGAATGGACCGGTATTGATAAAGACGTACCTATGGGGCGTTTGCTTCAGTTGATTTGTCTGTTCATCGATCCGGGGAATATTGTGGAAGTACCACCTTATCTGCGTTGGTTCTCTCTATTGGTCGTAGTGCTGGGATTAATTTTGTTCTGCGGATTATTGATATCCGTAATCTCCAATATGCTGGAACGCAGAGTTGAGCGATATCGTGAAGGCGATATCGTTTACCCTTTGCAAAACCACATCGTCATTATCGGTTTTGACAACATGGTCCCCACTCTTATCCAGCAAATTTGCGATGACACACATTATGGGAATTGCCATATTCTGATTCAGAGTACCCAACCGGCACAAGAAATCCGTAGCAAAATCCATACGGAACTGGATGCCAAAAACGAAAAAAGAATTGTGGTGCTGCGTGCCCGGCGCGACTCTATCGAGGAGTTGGAAAAACTCTATACTACCAAAGCGCGCGAAGTATTCCTTATCGGAGAGAGAGACGAACATGACCATGACTCACTGAACATAGACTGCCTGAAAAGATAGTTGACATTCATAAACGATGCAATAAATGTTCCCTCATACCATTCACCGTCCTTTTCGAATATCAGACTACTTTTGCCGCTTTCCAACTGACCGATTTGTCTGCCGAATGGAGAAAATATATAGAATTCCATCCCTTTAACTTCTACGAGGGCTGGGCCCAAAAGATATTGGTAAGCCGGCGATATGGAAAAGGGGAGAACTGTATTGAATATCCTCCTCTCGACCGTGAGGCAATAACCTACGAAAGCGAAAAACATGTTCATCTTGTTATCATCGGTATGAGCCGTATGGGAGTGGCAATAGGAGTGGAAGCTGCCCATCTGTTGCATTTTCCAAACTTCTGCCGGGACAAGAACATAAAAAAGTGTCATTACCTTCATTGATGAAAATGCCGACCGGGAAATGAATTTCTTTTGTGGACGATACCGCCATTATTTCGAGATATCGTCTACCCATTATTACGACATGAGCAAGGACGAAAGGCACGAGAGATTTGTCCTTCCCACCCGTTTTAAAGGAAAAGATGCAGACTTTCTGGATGTGGAATTCGAATTTATCAAAGGCCGTGCGGAAACTCCTGCCATCCAGAATCTGATTAAAGAATGGGTACATGACTCAGGCCAGGTATTGACGATTGCCGTCTGCCTCAATTATCCTCCTCAAAGCATGGCAATGGGATTATATCTGCCGGACGATGTATATGATGAAAATATCCCAGTTTTTGTCCGTCAGGAAACCTCCAGTGCACTGCTCAATATGCTTAACAGTAGAAAGAAAGATGAAGCGATTCATAAATATTCCCATGTTTTTCCTTTTGGAATGCTGGACAACTGTTACGACCTGGACAAAAAAAGCCGGAGGGAGGGACAAATCATCAATTATATATACGATTTCAAGAATAAATATGGAAATGTGCCTCAATCATGCCCACCTGACAATGAGCTGAAAGACTCATGGAACAAACTGTCCGTATCCCTTCAGTGGTCCAACTTGTACAGTGCATATTCCATTGGTCCCAAGCTACGCTCCATAGGCATTACGGATGGTTACGTGAAACTGGACAACGACCAGATAACATTGCTTGCCGAAGTCGAACATAACCGTTGGAACATGGAGAAGCTGCTGCTTGGCTTCCGTAAACCCACCGCCGAAGAAGAAGAGTTAATCTATGGCAGCAAGGAAATGGGAGACATCTTCAAAAAGAAACGCTTTGTGCATCCCGATATACGTCCGTATGATGAATTGAAGGAAAGCTCAAAAGCGTATGACAGATGTATCACAGCCGGCATTCCGCTAGTCGTAAACAACAACACATAGAAAGTAACCAACACTATATTATGAAAACATACCATGTATTTATAGCCTCTTCGCTGAGTTTTCAGAAAGAAAGGGATTTAATGGAAAAAGTCCTGACGGAAAGAAACAACAGCGAACTCAATATTGTAGTGCACCGGCACGAAAAAAATGGAGACAACGATTTAGCTAAAGGCGATACGCAGGAAATCATAAATTCAGAGATAAGGCAATGTGACGTCATCATCTTCTTCGCCGGAAACTGGATACGCTCCAAGACCATCGGAGAGTTTAATGTTGCCATCGAAAATGCATCCAACAAACATATCTATTTCTATCAGAATCCGACATTGGAATACACCCAGGAAGACTGGACAAACACTACTTTATGGAAAGACTTCTATGCGGAATACATGCAAAAGCACCTGGACGACGATACCGTTATCGAGCGGTATGAGAAGCAGTGCAATACGCTGGAGCAGCTAAGGGACGCGTTGGTCAAGGATCGTGAAAGTTTTCTCAATAATCCCTTTTGCGCAATCTCTTGCCATAAGATGGAGTATGATAAAATTATTCCCAACAGCCAAGCCAACCGTCGCAGAGGCAACCTGGACTACTATTTTATCCGTCCGGAAGTAGACAACAAACTTAAAGAGGAGTTTGACAGCACAAACAAGACAATCATCGTCACCGGTCAATCCACTTCGGGAAAGACTATTGCCGTTTGCCGAATGCTGAAAAAGCTCCCTCAGGAATATTATGTGGTCATTTTGAATGCCGATACGACCAAAGAACAGTTAGAACGGCTTTCTGTATCCCAATTCCAGCATGGCAAAAAGATTCTTCTACTGGACGATTTGCAGCTGTTGTTTTGGAAAGAAGAGAATGAAAAGCCGATACCCATTGACAGAGAATTACTTCGCAAGTTATCGGAAATCCTTCACATCGGCAATCCGGACTTCAAGGTTATTGCCACTACAAGCTATAGCTTCAAGGAAGTGAAATCCATGCTTACTTTCAATGAAATGGTTCCTCCGGCCATAGTCGAAGTGGGCATCAAACCTTTATCCTTCAAAAAAATAAATGAATATGCCCGCGAGCTCAGGACATACGGCTATCTTAAACTCCGACCCGAAGCCGGCATGACTATCGGTTCCTTGTTTTTCGACATAGACAGAATCAAGACCAGATATAACAACCAGTTCCAGAACAGCAATTTAAGCAACCTGCAGAAATCCATGCTTCGACAACTCTGCCACGCCATAAAATGTTTGTGGATGTGGAAAAAGAGAAGCCGCAATAAAATAGACCTATTGCTCGATTTCCTCAAATTCACCTATGAGAACAGTTACGAAAAGGCCGACAGAAGCACCATCTGTGAATTGGCAGGCAAAGTAGATGATTTGATTTATTATCAGGACATTGAAAAGGACACATTTGAAGTTGAAGACATCATAGTAACCCAGGTTTTCCAGTACTATAGCAGTGAACCGTCCGATGACCTACTGGCAACTGAAAAGAAAGCCATAAAAGGGCATATTCCGCTATATCTACTACAAAGACAGACCGAACTTTTTCAAAAATACAACCAAGATCCTGCATCGGGTGAAAAACTGTTCGGTAAATGCCCCCGAACTCCAACAGTATATCATCAATGATGTTGTAAGCCGCATTTATAAAAACGAACAAACGCTATATACAAGTAAGGAACTGGGAACAAACCCGGAAGGCGTTTCCATTGATTGGGTGGACGCCTATATTGGCAATATAGCCAATTTTGCTCCTACCAATGCAGAGGCCATCCATATTTGGAAATTAACAAAAAAATATAATAGGAGAGAGCTGAATGTGCTGCGGTGGCTTTTGCCCAGACTGCAGACACAACAAGATAAGGACATTGTACACAAGGATTTGCTCAATGAACAAGGGCAAATGCAAGACAAGTATATAGAAAACTCGTATATTGAATTTCAGACAGAATTGGTACGGTTCCTCGACATGGACGAAGCCAAAGAAATATACCTCAACGCTTCCTTTATATACGAAGCTTCCCCAAGTGCCGATGATGGCGACATAGATGATTTCTTCTCCGATTCTGCAGAGAGCGCCCATGGGCAGGAAAGCAACAATGAGACTTATCTGACAGAACTGAAAGAGAAAAGAATACGTAATTTCGCCAGGCAGCTTATGCATAAAGCACAGACTCTGGCTGACATACACGACATCAAGAACTTCTTGCAGAAGAATGATAAAGGGGTAGTTCCCCACGACGATGCAGTCTTTTTCTTCAACTTTATTGCTCCCTACACCTGGCTGGAAGTTTTCAAAAGATTCAGCCAGCCGGAAAAGCTGGTTGCATTCTTCAACGAACTGACAGAACTGTCTGTCGACAAAAAAGAGGATACCAGTATGTTCCTGAACAAGACCGAAGTGTTGAATGGAGCACTCGAAAACATACCGTCCTCTTATGCCTATGATTTATGGAACCGTATGGGGAATAACTGTGATGGCTACTCATTGAACTTTATGCTCCAAAAGGCTAAAAATTTTGAGCAAGCCAAAGGAATCTTCAACACTTTTATGGAAAGGTTGGAGCAGCAAGAAGAAGAAAACAAGACCAAACTGAAAGTGGGTGAAATCTACCTGAACGACTTATTGGATACGACCTCCACTTATAGCGGGATTAAGGAATGCGAGGAACTGTTCCATAAATACCATTTACTGGAAGCAGACCAGTCTTTACTGGATTACCCGAGCCAGCACACACAAGGTATCCTATACCAACGCATGACCCTAAAGGAAATCAAGGCACATATGAAGAGACATCGTCCCCAAAACGGCGATGAATCTCGAAATATAAGAACAATCGTACAATTCATTCTGAAAATATCAAATTATGAAGAGGCGTATCAGGCACTGTTCGGAGAAACTCCCGATTGTATTACTCCGGAAGAACAACAGATTTTGAATCATTCGCCCTACGTTGTCTCCGAAATGTTCAATAAGGTAAAGACTCCGGAAGAAGGAGGAGTCGCAAGGGATTTCTTCGAGAACCGGCTGGACAAGTCACTGCTCAATCATCCTGATGCCAATATCTTGAATATCATTATCAATAACCGGTTCATATATCCCTATTATGAACAAAAAGTGGACATGATAAAGCGGATGTCCGAAAAATACACCGTACAACAGAACAGTTATACACATAAACATTTACTCTATCACCTGACCAACCACACCCAAGGTTCACTTCCTCCGGAAGAAATACAACTGATTATAAATGAGGAAATAATGAAAAGCCTGGATGCGCCAAAGGATATATTGAAGCAAATGCTTATCCAGCGATACTATGCCGGAAGAGCACAAGACAACGTTCCGCAGCCTTTTCCCATTTATACATCGGAAGGGTGGAAAATTAAAGAAAGCACTATTCTGGAATATGTGTATTGTCTGCTGGACGTGGGCGTATATGATGGAGGAATTATCTTCTGTTGCATGAAGGCATTGCTCCGTCAGAATGATAAGGAAAACGCCCAACGGCTGCAAGAGCAAGCAATCAGTAAAAAGGTTTTTATCAATTACGATTCATATTGTATGTTGAAAAAGGTAGGAGCCGTCATTCCCAACCCCTACCTATTTGTCGAACATTATCCAATTATGAAGGACATATGCTATCAAATGCGGGAACGCGGCATGACCTTCGAAGAAGCCGAAAGCCGTATAAAAGAGATGGAAGATGATTTACATATTTCCATTGCACGCACACAAATCTACTGGAACAATGTCATCAGCCGCATGGCCAACAACAGAACAAACAAAAAACTGGTGCTTCAGAATACTCTGAAATTCATCGATGAACACCATGTGCCGATGAGTCCGGAAATATATTACTCCCTTTTACACACAATCACTTCCATTGAAGACTATACAAAAGTCAAAGGTTTATATAAAGGCGAATTGAATATAGGACATATCTTCGTACTTCTAAAGAAGATTCCAGAATTTGCCAAATATAGAATTGCCGAATGGGCATTTGTCGCCTGCTTGCGTCAGGAGTTTGATGAATGGTATGACATTCTATGTTCCATCAGTGAGAAAGAACAGGAGAAAAGAATTAAAATCATGTTACAGTCCGAGCGCTACAAGCAACTGCAAGTCATCACCCCCAAAGGGTATCTTAACCAGACTTTCTTGTTCTGGTGGACTATCCGCTACGCCGTCTCAGAGACTGAAGAGCAACGGAAGGCAGAATTGGATACCCTTGTCACAATGATACCCAAACCCTTTGTACCTCAGTATCCGAAAATGATAGAGAAGTTCTTTATACCTTATCCGCAAGACTTGCTTGAAATCATTCGAGATATATAGGCCGGATTATTTCATCCGAGCCGCAATAGCCAGCAATACCCCGAGCACCACACCCAATATCGCTGCAAACAGCACCCGCATTTCTCCCGGCAGGAGGAATGTGATGGTGTGTGCCGGATACCAGAAGAAAGGAATTGTTTTCTTGAAGACAAAATTCCATTGTGCATCCCCAATTCAGATGCGTAATGATGCGGGTCATCGGGGATAGGAGTGAGGAGCTGCGAGGCAAACCGCCACAATCCAGGATATGCGTATCCGTAATCTTATGGAATGTCATGAATACCGGAGCGAAAAATGGTATTCATAGCAACTGAAATGGCGAGGGCTATCCATAATTTGTCCAGGCAGAATTCTCCGTTTATAATGGCGGCGGCATTTGCCATTCCCATATATTCCATGAATTGCGGTACACCCTTCGAGAAGATTATCATGGCCGCATTGATACCCATTCCCAGCAGTCCCCACACTACGGCACGCGGCAGTACGCCAAATCCTTTCGATTATAGACTCCGGCACTGATACGAAGTCCCAGCATCTCACCCAGTGTAGCAAGAATTCCAAATTTAATGAAACTCATTACCATTCCATGTGTAGCGTTGAAAGACTTATACCAATCGTAAACGGGTTCACTCACAAAGAATGGCAGGAATATTATCACCAGAACAAAAATAAAGAGGAAGTCTTGTTTTTTTCATACAAAAGTCATGTTTTTCATAAATAATGTGGCAAACATACTAAAATTATTCTAATTTAAAAGCAAATAAGTAAATAAAAGAAGTTTTACCAAACAGAACAAAGTGTTTCCCTTAACCGAACAGTGTGTTTCATTAAAGAGAACACTTCGTTTCCCTTAAAAGAACAGTTTGTTTCAAATAGAAAAACACTTTGTTTTCTATAGCTAAAACAAAGTGTTCAGCACTGTGAACTAACGAACTATCCCATTAGCTCCCTCAGAAGCCCATATCATAGTCTCGGCACAAAAAAAGTGGGATTCAGAGAAACCTCTAATCCCACTTCATCATAGTAAGCAACGGATAGTTATTTCTTATCCTTCATATATTCATCCGCTTTCTCCTTGGCACGTGCTACGCGCTTGGCTGTATCCGGATGAGAAGAGAACATCTTCTGGAACTTGGATTCCTTCGGTGCTTCCGCTGAAAGTTCAAGCAATTTGTTCAAAGCATTGTACATGGCATACGGATCGAGATTATTCTTGATGCAGAATTCAAAGCCGTAATCATCCGCTTCCGTCTCCTGCTTCTGGGAGTATTGAGCACCTGCCAATGCCTCGGCCATGGCACCCAGTTCAGAATCACTCAATTTGGATACCGTAGAACTTGCCGCACCGGCAGCATTCTTCACAGCCGAACGAAGGTAAGCATTCTTCATCGCATCTTTGGAATCCGTATGGATGACGTGACCTATCTCGTGGCCGACAACTGCCATCACTTCATCATCCGTCATGATGTCCATCAGTCCGGCACAGATGCGTACACTACCATCACCGCACGCAAAGGCATTCACATCTATTACTTCATAAACACCGAAGTTCACCTTCAAGCCGTCCACTTCCTTGATATTTCCGGTCAGCTTCTCCAGACGCTTGCCGTAATCCGTATCGGGCTTTGTCAGCGGATTGTGCGTATCCATCCATTCCATATATTCCTTGCTCATCGCTGCAATGTCAGCATCGGACAATGAAATGGCCTTGACGGCATCTGTACCGGCTTGGACAACTTTGTTCACATTGATTTTCTTTCCACCGATTTTGAACTGCGCATAGGCAGTGGTGGTACAACTCATTCCACATACTACAGCAGTAATGATGAAGAAGTTCTTTTTCATGTACTTTACGATTTAATTTTAATCCTACTTCGCTTTGTCTATAAAAAAAAACCGCCTAATCATTATTAAACGGTTTTCCGAATATCTGTTTAAATCAAGTTTACTTGATGATACCCAATTCCTTGAAACATTTAGTCAATTTTTCTACAGCATAATCCACTTGTTCGACCGTATGGGTAGCCATCAACGCTACACGCACCAGTGTATCTTGTGGAGCACATGCAGGTGGAATAACGGGGTTGATGAAGATACCTTCGTCAAAAGCCAGCTTCGTTACTATAAATGTCTTCTCTGTATCACGCACATAGAGAGGAATGATAGGAGATTCTGTCTCACCGATTTCGAAGCCTGCATCGCGGAACTTCTTCAAGGCATAGTTAGTGATGTCCCACAGACGTTGGATGCGTTCAGGTTCGGACTTGATGATGTGAAGCGCCTCGCGGGCTGCAGCCGTAGCAGCAGGTGTGCTACTTGCCTGGAATATATAGGAACGGGCATTGTGGCGCAGCCAATTGATTACCGCCTTGTCTCCAGCAACAAAACCACCGATGGAAGCCAATGACTTGCTGAATGTACCCATAATCAGGTCTACATCTTCGGTAACACCGAAATGGTCGCACACACCACGGCCTTGTTTTCCGAATACACCCAAGCCGTGAGCTTCGTCCACGTAAATGCTGGCATTGTATTTCTTCTTCAGGCGGACAATTTCGGGCAGATTGGCCAAGTCACCTTCCATGGAAAATACTCCATCCACAACAATCAGCTTTACAGCATCCGGTTCGCATTTCTGGAGTTCTTTTTCCAAAGCCTCCATATCGTTATGCTTGTACTTCAACTGAGTGGCAAATGCAAGACGGCGGCCATCCTACAATGGAAGCGTGGTCACGGTCATCACAAATAATATAATCCCCACGGCCTACAACGGCAGGAATAATACCTCGTTTACAGTAAATCCGGTAGAAAAACAGAGTGCTTCATCTTTTCCTACGAATTCAGCCAATTCCTTCTCCAGTTCAACATGTATATCGAGTGTTCCGTTCAGAAAGCGGGAACCTGCACAACCGGTGCCATATTTTTCTGTGGCAGCTATCGAGGCATCAATGATACGCTTGTCATATGTCAGTCCCATATATGCATTAGAGCCGAACATCAGAACCTTTTTA
>ENA-OQDX01000055-OQDX01000055.1-human-gut-metagenome-genome-assembly--contig:-NODE-55-length-13013-cov-0.989834_pt1 | contig 13013 bp, 12 predicted proteins | sample MGYA00242788_ERZ504621 | MGnify/ENA primary metagenome ERZ504621 (study PRJEB26092, sample SAMD00036303) | human gut metagenome | host: Homo sapiens | study: EMG produced TPA metagenomics assembly of... | reverse complement strand
GGCGTGAATGGGAATACCAGTTTTACGTAGATGTCTCTTCGACAATGTGCTGAGATATAAACAATCCATTGCGGCCATACACACCGCTGACCAAAGAACTGAAAATATTAGGAGAATATGAAGATGGAAAATCAAACGTGTAGAATAAAGCCTGCCGACCGCCTGGCAAGCGTAAGCGAATACTACTTTTCGAAGAAGCTGAAAGAAGTGGCACAAATGAATGCCGAAGGAATGGATGTCATCAGCCTGGGAATCGGAAGCCCCGACATGCCGCCTTCCGAAAAGACAATCCGGACACTTTGCGAAGCTGCCTGCAATCCGGACGGACATGGTTACATGCCCTACGTAGGTATCCCCGAATTGCGCCGCGGTTTTGCGGACTGGTACCAAAAATGGTACGGTGTAGCATTGAATCCCAACACAGAGATACAACCGCTCATCGGCTCCAAAGAAGGCATCCTGCACGTGACGCTGGCCTTTGTCAACCCCGGTGAACAAGTATTGGTTCCCAATCCCGGCTATCCCACCTATACTTCATTAAGCAAGATTCTGGGTGCCGAGGTCGTGAACTATAACTTGAAAGAAGAAAACGGCTGGATGCCCGACTTCGACGAACTGGAACGGATGGACATGAGCCGTGTAAAACTGATGTGGACCAACTATCCCAATATGCCCACCGGGGCGAACGCAACACCGGAACTGTACCGGAAACTGGTGGACTTCGCACGCCGCAAGGACATCGTCATCGTAAACGACAACCCCTACAGTTTCATCCTGAACGAACATCCCATCAGCATCCTCAGTATTCCGGGTGCCAAAGAGTGCTGCATAGAATTCAATTCCATGAGCAAAAGCCACAACATGCCGGGATGGCGTATCGGCATGCTTGCCTCGAATGCCGACTTCGTGCAATGGATATTGAAAGTAAAGAGCAACATCGACAGCGGTATGTTCCGTGCCATGCAACTGGCAGCCGCCACTGCCCTGGAAGCAGAGCAAGACTGGTATGACGGCAACAACGCGAATTACCGCAACCGCCGTCAGTTGGCAGGAGAAATCATGCATACCTTGGGTTGCACCTACGACGAAAACCAGGTAGGCATGTTCCTCTGGGGCAAAATCCCCGACAGCTGTACAGACGTGGAAGAACTGACTGAACACGTGCTGCATAAAGCCAGAGTGTTCATTACTCCCGGATTTATCTTCGGAAGTAACGGGAAACGGTATATCCGCATCTCCCTCTGCTGTAAGGACAATAAACTGGCAGAAGCATTGAAGCGTATCAAGGACATGAAATAAATGCTTACAAGTAAGAGATGAACACCCTAAAGCCGGAATCCCGTTTACTAAAACTCCACCGGAGATTTACTAAAACGGGAGGAACGATTTAGTAAATCTTCTCCGACGTTTTACTAAATCTCCGGGACCTTGCTCAGAAAGTCTTCTGAAAAGGAGGAAACGTCACAAGGAAGAAAAAGCATAATTAAAGAATATTATTAAACAAATAAAGAATATGGAACTCGAATTAGAACCTATCACATTACCTGGTGTTGAAGACAAACGCCCTATGGTAATAGCCGGCCCCTGCAGTGCCGAAACCGAAGAACAAGTAATGAGCACCGCCAAACAATTGGCAGACAAAGGCCTCAAGCTATTCCGTGCCGGCATCTGGAAACCGCGCACCAAACCGGGCGGCTTCGAAGGAGTAGGCGTAGACGGCCTTGCATGGCTGAAGGAGGTAAAGAAAGAAACCGGCATGTACGTTTCAACAGAAGTTGCTACCGCCAAACATGTATACGAATGCCTGAAGGCTGGAATTGACCTTCTTTGGGTAGGTGCACGTACCACCGCCAATCCTTTCGCCGTACAGGAAATTGCCGATGCACTGAAAGGCGTAGATATCCCGGTACTGGTGAAGAATCCGGTAAATCCTGACCTGGAGCTGTGGATTGGAGCTTTGGAACGTATCAACAATGCAGGCTGAAACGTCTGGGTGCCATCCACCGCGGGTTTAGCAGCTATGACAAAAAGCTCTACCGTAACTTGCCCCAATGGCATATCCCCATTGAGCTGCGCCGCCGAATTCCCAACCTTCCTATTATCTGTGACCCCAGCCACATAGGTGGAAAGCGCGAACTGGTTGCTCCACTCTGCCAGCAAGCTATGGATTTGGGCTTCAACGGACTGATTATCGAGAGCCACTGCAACCCGGACTGTGCCTGGAGCGATGCAGCCCAGCAAGTCACCCCGGATGTGCTGGATTACATCCTCAACCTGCTGGTCATCCGCAAGGAAACACAAAGCACCGAGAACCTCAGCGAATTGCGCAAGCAGATAGACGAATGCGACAACAATCTTATTCAGGAGCTGGCCAAACGGATGCGTGTGGCACGTGAAATCGGTACATACAAAAAAGAGCATGACATGACCATCCTGCAAACCGGACGCTACAACGAAATCCTCGAGAAACGCGGCTCGCAAGGCGCATTGTGTGGCATGGATGCTGAATTCATCAAAAAGGTATTTGAGGCGATACACGAAGAGAGTGTAAGACAGCAGATGGAAATTATAAAATAAGTAATTGGCACATTAAACATCATGAGAATATTAATACTTGGAGCCGGGAAAATGGGCTCTTTCTTCACAGACATCCTGAGTTTCCAGCACGAGACGGCTGTGTTCGACGGTCAATCCGCACCAACTGCGTTTTGTCTACAACACCTACCGCTTCACCACACTGGAAGAAATCAAGGACTTCGAGCCGGAGCTGGTCATCAATGCCGTTACGGTGAAATACACGCTGGACGCTTTCCGCCAAGTGCTGCCTGTACTGCCCAAAGACTGCATCATCAGCGACATCGCTTCGGTAAAGACCGGATTGAAGAAATTCTACGATGAAAGCGGCTTCCGCTACGTGTCGACGCATCCTATGTTCGGTCCCACTTTTGCCAGCCTCAACAATCTGAATACGGAGAATGCCATCATCATCAGCGAAGGCGACCACTTGGGGAAAATCTTCTTCAAGGACCTCTACCAGACCATGAAGCTGAACATCTTTGAATATACCTTCGACGAGCATGATGAGACTGTGGCATACTCCTTATCCATTCCGTTTGTATCCACTTTCGTGTTTGCAGCGGTAATGAAACACCAGGAAGCTCCGGGCACCACCTTCAAAAAGCACATGGCCATTGCCAAAGGCCTGCTGAGTGAAGACGACTACCTGCTCCAAGAAATTCTCTTCAATCCGCGCACCCCCTCACAAGTGGAGAACATCCGCCTGGAACTGAAGAACCTGCTGGAAATCATCAGCAATAAGGATGCAGAAGGCATGAAGAAGTATCTGACTAAAATCAGGGAAAAGATTAGATAAACAATCAACAAGTGTGTGCCTCGATGCCAAGGTACACACTTTTATCCCAACTAAACACCCCGGATGAAAAAGACAGTCACCACCTCAGGCTATCCGTCGAAGTAGCCCTTTGAAGAGGTGCATGAATCACCGGAAATCCTAACAGTTGACACTAAAAGACAAAAAAATGTCTCCGGTACCATTTTCAAAAGCGGGTGCAAAAATATCACTTTTTTCAAGATGAAAATATCCTTTTTATCTTTTTATTACAATCTGCCAACTTCCTTTTCTATCTCCTCTCACCCTTGTACTCACTTGCTAGACAACACAAAACAGATATATAAAATAATAATTACATTAAACTTCCAGTGTATAGAATAAAAAGACGCCGTTAATTATTTTTAATTTTAGCAACTATATTTTACGATTAAAATGCATTTGTATTATTTTTGTATAAATAACACGTGGCAATTAAATTGCCATTAGACAATATACTACTTGAAAAATCAGGTTATGAAAATTTTTCTAGATAAAAGATGCATAATCAATTTATGTTTCCTTTTTTTATATTTAAGTTCGGCTTTTGCCACAGCAACCATAGTCGGCAAACACCGCAGATTACTTATTATAAACTCGTACAATGAAAGCGCACCCTGGAGCCAAGAACTTATAACTCCCATCCTGCTGCAAACATCTCCTATAGAGGACATCACAGCCGATGTAGTACACATGAACGGGACGTTCATTCGTAATGACTCATTGTATATCCGGATGGAGAATGGCATTTTCGAACGTTTCCAGGATAAGAAACCCGATTATCTTGTACTTCTCGGCAACATGGCTTTTACTTTAAGGGAACGTATTTTGAGTGAGTGGGGAAATATTCCAATAGTATTGATCGGCAACGAAGACACGTATGCTCCACGGGAATATTATTTCACCGGACGTCCTATACACATTTCCAATGCCATCACATCTCCTCTGGTTGACCTGCAGCCGCAATACAACTTTACTTTTATCGAAACGCCGTATATGTACAAAGAGACCATCGACATGATGGTACAGATGCTGCCAAAAATGAAAACGATTGTATTCGCAGCAGATGAACTCTATCATAACCAAGACTTGGACCGGCTTATTCATGCCTATATAACGTCAAAGTATCCAAACCTCCACTATGAACGCTTAATAGGTAATGAAAGAAACCAAAACGAATTACAGGCATATCTGCTAAATGATGAACCGGAGACGGGTATGCTATTTTCCACATGGTTTTACGAGCGTAAGAATCTACTCGGTTTTCCTACACTCATCAGTGGAGACTTTCAGTTAGTTGCATCATCGCCTCAACCCGTATTTGCATTAAGGAATGCCTATGTGGGTAAAGAGGGGTTTGCGGGAGGATATTTCTATGACCGCATGGAAGTGCAAAACGCGCTTTCTTCAGCCCTCAAACAGATATTTGCAGGAGAGGATGCACGGAATATCCCATTTACATATAGCAAGAAATCCTATCCCTTCATCAACTACCAGCAACTGCAGATGGATGGTCTGGACACCACACTCTGTCCTAAGGACTCGGTATTCATCAATAAACCGCTTACATTCTGGCAGAAGTATCAATGGTGGATTATTTGCGGAGTAGTGTTGATACTCTCACTACTTATCATAGCTTTAGTCATTTATCGGTTCCAGCAAAAGAAAATCACCTTGCTAAGTGCCCATGATACCCTTTTACGTAATATGCCGATATCTTATACTCAAATAGAGGTTTTCTTCGACAAAACGGGACAGATAGCAGATATGAGCTATCGATGCGGCAATATTATTTTCAACGACCAGTTTACGCCAACTACCGATGGTTCACAAAAAAAATGCCTTCTCCCAAATAGAGCACCTGACACATTTCATGGAAATGGTATTCCAAGAAAAGCAAACGGTAACATTTACTCATTACTTCAAACAAACAAACAGCTTTTACGAATTCATTCTTTGCCCGGCATCCCAAAAACACACTTTGGATGTCTTTGCCGTAGATATTACAGCGCGCAAAGATGCCGAAAACACATTGCGAGAGATTAATAAAAAACTGGAAATGACATTGGGCATAGCACGCATCATACCATGGCGCTGGGATTTAAAGGAGGGTCTGATTTATTGCGAAGCACAAAAGATATTAGACCACATGAACTTTACAAAGGAGAAGAACTCTACAGTCCAAGTAGATATTATCAAGGCGTCAGAATATTTCCGAAAGATACACCCGGAAGACTTCGAACGTATGCACCATGTACATGAAAATCTCATTTCAGGCAAGTTGCAGCATATCAAAGAAGAATATCGTATCATCACCGAAGTAGAAGGGCGAAAAATAACAGATTGGATGGAAACCAACGCAGTAATTGACCAGCGCGACAAGAACGGCTATCCAATATCGCTTGTCGGCTCCCTTTTACTGATAACAGAACGCAAGAGGCAAGAAGAAGCGCTTATCCGAGCACGAGAAAAAGCCCAAGAATCCGACCGGCTGAAATCTGCATTTCTAGCCAATATGAGCCACGAGATACGTACCCCCTTGAATGCCATCGTAGGATTCTCCAGCCTGCTGACTGCAACCGAAAACGAAACCGAACGCAAAGAGTTCATCAGTATCATAGAAACCAACAACCAGTTGCTATTGCAACTGGTAAGTGACATCCTGGATCTTTCAAAAATAGAAGCAAATACACTGGAATTCAATTATCAGAATGTCGACTTAAATCAGTTGGCAAAAGATGTGGAAAACACTGTACGAGGCAGACTGCAAACAGGTGTTGCCCTACAATTCGTTCCTGAAGTACCAGTTTGTTATGTACAGACAGAACATAACCGTCTCTCTCAAGTCCTCATCAACCTGCTGGTCAACGCTGCAAAATTTACAGAGAAAGGTGAGATTATGTTTGGATACAAAATCCGTGGAGAAGAACTCTATTTCTACGTAAAAGATACGGGCATAGGCATCTCACTAGAGAATCAGAAGAAAATATTTGAACGGTTTACCAAAGTAAACACCTTTATACAAGGAACGGGATTAGGGCTCTCAATATGCAAAAACATTGTCACAAAAATGAAAGGACGCATCGGAGTAGAATCCGAAGGAGAAGGTAAAGGAAGTACTTTCTGGTTTACAATACCTTATAAACCGAAAGAGGCTCAAAAGGAAAATAATCTAACTTTAATGCCTCTTCTGAACGAGAGAAGCAAGGAAAAGCCTATAATCCTGATAGCAGAGGACAACGAAAGCAACTATATGCTGTTCAAGTCTATCCTACAGAAAGATTATGAGTTGGTTCATGCTTGGGATGGGGAGGAAGCCGTGGAACTCCATCAGAAGTTTCATCCGCATGTGGTCATCATGGACATCAATATGCCTAAAATGGATGGATATGAAGCTACTCGCGAAATACGTAAAGTATCCAAAACGGTACCTATCATTGCAGTAACGGCATACTCCTTTGCTTCGGACAAAGAAAAGATTATGCAGAATGGCTTTAACGGATATATGTCCAAGCCGGTTGACATACAAAGATTGAAAGAAAAACTCGACTATACAATCCACGGGAATTTTATGATGATGTAGGGTTCCGGTCTGCTCTTTCCTATATGATATTTTTTGATTATCCAAGAAATATCATGTACTTTTGCACAAGTTAGAAAAGAGACAATGATAGACCAACCCACCATAGACCGCATACTTGATGCCGCACAGATATACGATGTCGTATCAGACTTTGTCACCCTGCGCAAACGCGGTGTGAACTATGTAGGTCTGTGCCCTTTCCACGATGACAAAACCCCTTCCTTCTATGTATCCCCCGCCAAAGGGCTCTGCAAGTGTTTTGCCTGCGGAAAAGGAGGAAATGCAGTGCATTTCATCATGGAGCACGAACAGATGTCTTATCCTGAGGCGCTGAAATATCTCGCAAAAAAAATACGGCATTGAAATCAAAGAACGCGAACTATCCAGCGAGGAGAAGATAGCACAGAGCGAACGGGAAAGCCTCTTCATTGTGAACAACTTTGCCCGTGACTACTTCCAGAATATCCTAAAGAACCACGTAGACGGACGGAGTATCGGCATGGCCTATTTCCGCAGCCGCGGCTTCCGGGATGACATCATCGAGAAGTTCCAGTTGGGCTATTGTACCGAGAGCCACGATGCCCTTGCCCAGGAAGCTTTGAAAAAAGGCTATAAAAAGGATTATCTTGTCAAGACCGGCCTCTGCTACGAGACGGACGACCACCGACTGCGCGACCGCTTCTGGGGGGCGGGTCATCTTTCCGGTACACACTCTCTCCGGTAAGGTGGTGGCTTTCGGGGGACGTGTGCTTGCCGGCGCCACCAAAGGCGTCAAGGTGAAGTACGTCAACTCGCCTGAATCGGAGATTTACCATAAAAGCAATGAACTGTACGGCATATATTTTGCCAAACAAGCCATTGTGAAACAAGACCGTTGTTTTCTGGTCGAAGGTTATACAGACGTCATTTCCATGCACCAATCGGGCATAGAGAATGTGGTTGCCTCTTCGGGCACAGCATTGACATCCGGACAAATCCGGATGATTCATCGTTTCACCAACAATATGACAGTGCTCTACGACGGTGATGCTGCCGGTATAAAGGCTTCTATCCGAGGTATTGATATGTTGCTGGAAGAAGGCATGAACGTCAAAGTCTGCCTCCTGCCCGATGGTGACGACCCGGACTCCTTTGCCCGCAAACACAATGCGACGGAGTTCCAGGCCTTCATACAAGAGAATGAAACGGACTTTATCCGCTTCAAAACCAATCTGTTGCTGGAAGATGCTGGAAAAGACCCCATCAAGCGTGCCGAGCTTATAGGAAACCTTGTGCAAAGCATTTCCATCATTCCCGAAGCCATTGTGCGTGATGTCTATATCAAGGAGTGCGCCCAATTATTGCACGTAGAAGACAAACTGCTGGTTTCTGAGGTTGCCAAGCGTCGAGAAAAGCAAGCCGAGCAACAAGCTGAGCGAGCAGAACGTGAGCGTCGGTCGGCCAATGCCGCAAGAGCCAATGCAGAAGCGGAGGTCAATGGCAGTCATACTGCAGCTACCAGCCCCGACGCACAACAAGCTGGCTATCCGTCCCAATCACTGCCTGCCGGTCTCCCTTCCGAAACACCTCCACCTTTTCCACCCGAGGAAGAATATGTATCCTTCATCCCGCAGGAGGGCAAGGAGGGCCAGGAGTTCTATAAATACGAACGACTTATTCTGAAGATGGTAGTGCTCTATGGTGAGCGGGTGATGTGCAATGTCACCAATGAAGAGGGGCAGGAAACCCCTATCACTGTAACTGAATATATAGTCAATGATTTAAAAGAAGACGAACTTGCCTTCCACAATCCGCTTCACCGGCAAATCCTGACAGAGGCTGCCGAACGTATCCACAATGAGGGTTTTACCGCCGAACGGTATTTTGTGGCGCATCCCGACCCCGTCATCAGCAAGCTGAGTGTGGAGCTTATCAGCAACCGCTATCAGTTAAGGAAATCACAGATAGAACAAATGGTGACGGACGAAGAACGCCTCTATGAGCTAATTCCACGGTTAATGATAAACTTCAAATATGCCATCGTCTGCGAAGAATTGAAGCATACCCTATTTGCGTTACAGAACCCTGCCATAGCCAATGATGAAACCCAGTGTAACAGCATCATGGAGCGCTACAACGAATTGAACAAAGTAAAAAGCATCATGGCAAAGCGGCTGGGAGACAGAGTCATCCTGAATTTTTAAATTCAATTCGGGGAGTTCTCCGTCAAGAATTATGCCTGATTAAATTCATAAATTCCTCGCGGGTCTTCGCTTGGTTGAATGCTCCGGTAAAATCGGATGTAGTGGTAATGGAGTTCTGTTTCTCTACTCCGCGCATCTGCATGCACATGTGTTTGGCTTCCACAACAACCATAACCCCCAGCGGATTCAGCGTCTCCTGAATACACTCTTTTATTTGGAGAGTCATACGTTCCTGCACTTGCAGGCGGTGAGAGAAAATATCCACTACGCGGGCTATCTTGCTCAGTCCGGTAATGTAGCCGTTAGGAATATATGCCACATGTGCCTTTCCGTAGAAGGGAAGCATGTGATGTTCGCAAAGCGAGAAGAAATCAATGTCTTTCACAATCACCATCTGACTGTATTCTTCTTGAAACTTGGCTGAACGGAGTACCTCGTGCGGGTCCATATGATACCCTTTCGTCAACGACAACATGGCCTTCGCCACCCGTTCAGGTGTCTTCTGCAAACCTTCACGTCCGGCATCTTCACCCAACAGAGTAAGGATGCGGTGATAATGTTCCTTCAATTCATCTAATGAAGGAGATACAATTTCTTCTTTTCCTAACATGATAATTCTTTATAAGGGGATGTTTATCTGCTCTTTCACGATAGAAACTTCCTTGAATACACCAGTAGCCCGCAACTGACGCATCATGGCATCCGCTTCTTCGATACTGCGGAAATCTCCTGCACGGCACAGCCAACGGGGGGGATTGAAAGAGGTATAAACTGTAAGTTCGGGGAAAATGTTCCTTGATGCGGGTAGCTACCGCATAAGCTTCGTTCTTGGCCTGACGGGTATTATTCCCTGCATAAACTTGTATGCGGTAACCCGAACTTTTAATCACTTTCTGCTCATCCGAACCGGCAGGAACATACTCCGAACCTATCAATGCCGCAATGCGTGCATCTTGATGGATAGTCACCTTGCCTTGTCCCGGCACATTACGTTCCAGGCTTTTCACAATATTATTCTGCGCTACAGAAATCGTTGCAAAAGCGAAACATGCAACTAAAAGTAAACCAAGCTTTTTCATGAGTCAATATCTTTATATAACGGAAAATGGAAAGCTGAAAATGGAAAACAGTTATGCAGATACGACATGCAATCCATTTTCAACTTTCAGCTTTCAACTATTTAATTAAAGGCATCGATGATACCCTTGAAGTCAGAAACCTTCAAAGCAGCACCACCAATCAGACCGCCGTCAACATCCGGGTTGGCAAACAGTTCCTTTGCATTAGAAGGCTTACAGCTGCCACCATAAAGGATAGAGCAGTTGTCAGCAATTTCCTTACCATACTTTTCAGCAATCAAGGAACGGATGAAAGCGTGGATTTCCTGTGCTTGTTCTGCAGTAGCAGTCTTACCGGTACCGATAGCCCAAACCGGCTCGTAAGCCAAAATAATCTTAGAGAAATCTTCGGCAGACAAAGAGAATACAGAAGCCAGCTGAGCGGCTACCACTTCATTCTGCTTGTTTGCTTCGCGTTCTTCCAGTACCTCACCGATACAGAAAATCGGAGTCAGACCGTTAGCCAAAGCCAATTTTACTTTTTCTTCCAGAATAGCAACTGTTTCACCATAGTAAGCACGACGTTCAGAGTGGCCCAGAATGACATATTTTGCACCAGTAGAAGCAACCATAGCAGCTGATACTTCGCCGGTATATGCGCCTGACTCCTTGTCTGCACAGTTTTCTGCACCTACACCAATCTTGGCAGCATCTACCAAAGGAGTAACAGATGCCAGGTGGATAAACGGAGTACAGATGATTACATCACAGTTAGGCTTTTCGTTAGCCAATGTTTCATTCAGTTCTTTTGCAAGAGCAATACCCTCTTGGAGGGTTTTGTTCATTTTCCAGTTTCCTGCAACAATGTTTTTTCTCATTTTGTTTTATTATTAAAAGGGTTAATGTATTTACTATTTGATACTATTGTTGTCTGAGGCGTTGTTTCTCCCGGCGCCTTACGACTAAAATATCGACACAAAGCACCATCATCAGAGGAAGGATGAACCACAGCAACACATAGCCTATTGTTTGTAAGTCACTTTCCTGCTTCTGCTTGCCCAATTCCAACTTGTCCAGGCTATCGGTCAGCACATATTCATCAGGCAGCCGGTTGTCACTCCATTTGTTCAAAATCGTTCCGTCCTTTATCAACAACAAACCGGGATTTGAACGGATAATGGTCTTCAGCGTAATATCATCTGTCTGGCAGAAAGGATATTCCGCTCCGGTCTTGTCACGCCACAACTCTATCTCGTCTTCCGGAGATGAAGTCAAGGCATAAAAGCCATAACCATGCTCCACACTGTAATCGTATATTTCATTGATAAGGTCGATGTTACTGTCGTCCGCTCCTTCTATCCGATGGGCAACCAGCAGAAACGTATATCCTTTATCCGACAGTACGCTGTCCGTTATATCTTCCCATGTATCCAGGCTCATCATGGAAAAATCGTGAATGGGAGGTTCATAACCTTTTTCCTTCAGTATCGTACGCGATTCTACAAACGTCCATGTACTGTCCGGATAGTTGTCCAATGTAAATTCCTGACGCTTTCCTCCTTTTTCCAAAATGAACCGGCTTTCAAACACGCTTGGTTTAGTACCTTCCGGAATTTCCATGCCCGCCTTGATATTCGCTCCAATTCTGTAAGGTCGGAAATCAAGTATCGGCAAATTCTCCAGGCAATAGAAGGACAACGCAAACACAAATAGAAACGTATACATGGAAATCATCCACTCCATCTTCGGAGTAATGAAACGCACCAGTAAATCCTGCCACTTGAATACAGATACTGCCGCCACCAACAACACTACATTCTTGCCGAAAGTCTGCCAATTGGTCAATATCCACGCATCACCGAAGCATCCGCAGTCGGATACCGGATTCGCCAAAGCCAGATAAAGTGTTAGCGGAGTCATTACAACCATCAGCAACAACGCCAATGCAGATGCCACCTTCCGGCGTATACCCAAAAACAAGAAAACACCTACACTGAACTCTATGGCAGACAACGCTATCCCTACCAGCAAGGGCGCATAAGAAGGAAACCAGGAAATCATGTCGAAAGCCGTCAGGTAATCTTGAATTTTATAGAAGAAACCCAACGGATCAACAGCTTTCACAAATCCGGAAAATATGAACAAAGCCCCCAGCAGAAAACGGCAGAGGTTCACCCAAACTTTCCCGACAATATGTTTCTTGTCAATCTCCAAATTCAATCTTAATTAAGCCGAATACAGAATAGTTAATCATATCCATATAGTTGGCATCAATACCTTCCGAAACCAAAGTCGCTCCGGACAAGCTTTCAATCTGCTTTGTCCGATAAATCTTCATCAATATCAAATCCGTATACGAACTGATACGCATACTACGCCAAGCCTCATCATAATCATGATTTTTGGCAAGCATCAACTCCAAAGAGGTTTTGGCATATTTATCATACAGCACCAACGCCTCTTCATTGGTCATATCGGCAGCTTCGGCATAACCAAGCTCCAACTGTATCAATCCTACAATTCCATAGTTGACAATAGCTATGAATTCAGAACGGATGCCTTCGTCTACCAAAGTCACCCCTTTCGTTTCAATACTTCTGATACGGTTGGCTTTGATGAATATCTGATCTGTTACGGAAGACGGACGAAGAATGCGCCACGCCGGACCGTAATCATGAAGTTTCTTAGAGAACAAGTCACGGCAAACCGCAATGACATGTTCAAATTGTTGCTTGGTATCTTTCATTTCCTTTTTTTCACAGTGCGCTGCAAAGATAGGAATAATTAAAGAAAAAGAAAAA
>ENA-OQDX01000054-OQDX01000054.1-human-gut-metagenome-genome-assembly--contig:-NODE-54-length-13039-cov-0.801193_pt1 | contig 13039 bp, 13 predicted proteins | sample MGYA00242788_ERZ504621 | MGnify/ENA primary metagenome ERZ504621 (study PRJEB26092, sample SAMD00036303) | human gut metagenome | host: Homo sapiens | study: EMG produced TPA metagenomics assembly of... | reverse complement strand
CTAAAAATGTCCTTATGCTGAATATCACCTATTACAGCGAGCTCTTTCTCTATCTGATACCATGCCACTTCCATTTTCTCTGTTTTAGAGGTACGCCATTTCATAAAGTCCAAGTCCTCACTTTGTCGAGTTCCCATTTGCAATGACAAAGCTGTGCCACCTACCAAGAGATAGGGTTTGATGCAGTCCAACTTAGAAACGGCTTCAAAAACTTGCAGCGTGTGTGGAGCTAAACCTTTCATGCAAACATTTTATTAAGATGGCGGGTAGCCATAGACTTTATATAAGCATCTGGCTTCTTTGCCTTGAAATAATACCATGCAAAAAAAACGATTCAACGTGTAGAGATATTCCGCTTGGGGAACAAGATAATCCAGCCACACCTGCTTAATTTTCTTGAAAGGATAAATTAGAAACAGTTGGTTTATTTCTTCCAAGTCAAGATGTAACAAGGTTTTCTCAATCAGCATATCATCTGGAATATCCTTGATTAAGTTTTCATTGTACGACCAAAAGCAGTGTTCTTGCTTCAGTTTCGCCAATAGTTCTTGTTTTACCACATCTCTTGACATAACTCCCTGTTTTAGAATAACACAAAATTAGTGATTATTCTTGTCCAAAGCAAATCACAATGGAGAATGTTTCATTGTGAATAAGATTTTTAGTAAATTTGCATAATAAGTTCAGTGTTGACCCATTGTTGACCTCAGAACTTACACAGAGATAATTAACGTGTTGATAACGAGGCAGCTCAGTTGGTTAGAGCAACAGACTCATAATCTGGAGGTCCCTGGTTCAAGCCCAGGCTGGTCCACAAACTAAAAGGCTCATCTCTAACGAGATAGAGCCTTTTTTAGTTCATGGAGACCTCCGATTAAGGGTCTGTTGCTTGGTTATATTAGCCTTAATAAAGAGCAGTTGTTTCACTATTGTTTCACCAATTAAACAATGTGTAATATGCTGACAATCAACCCAGAAGTAGTTAAAGTACAAAGAAAGACAAATGACTGTTTCACCGTAAGGCTTAGATTTACTCTTAACAGAAGAATGAAACGTATATCAACAAGCCTATTCGCAACCCCTAATGATTTAACAAAGAACTACAAGATTAAAGCCTCAGCACCCATAAAACAAGATATAGACGCTTTAATCCACAGCTACTATGACAAGTGTGCCAAACTCCAAATTGAGTTAAACAACTACACGTTAGACGATGTAATGAACTACCTAAATGGAGAACAAGAGAAGCAACAAACCATTGACTTTATAAAGTTCAGTCGTGAGTGGATAGCCTCAACCACTATCAAAGGTGCACCTAACTACACCACTGCCATTAATGCCTTAGTCCGTTTCATAGGTAAAGAGGAATTGGATATTAATTTGATTACCCTTGACTTCTTAGAAAGCTTTAAAGCATTCTTGAATAAAGAACGTGAGATACGGACTAAAAAGATTAATGCAGCAGGGTAAACGGGTACCTTCCAATCGTTCACTCTCTCTATATTTGATAAGCATTAAGAAGTTATTCAATGAAGCCAAGAAGAAATACAATAAGAAGGAGAAGAATTTAATCCTAATCCCCAACTCACCCTTCATGGAACTTGAAATACCCAAGCAGGAAGCAACAAGAAAGAGAGCCATATCCGCAGATATTATAAAGAAGCTATGGAAGCTACCCTATAAAGATATGAAGAAAGGCTACAAATCTACCTGCCATTATAATTTGGCAAAGGATTGTTTCATTCTATCATTCTGTCTTATGGGAATCAATTCAGCAGACCTTTACAATGCCACTGAAATGGAAGGTTATACAATCGTCTATAATCGTACCAAGACGAAAGACCGTAGATTGGATAAGGCTCAAATGAAGGTTGACATACCCAGATTAATCCTGCCTCTTGTTGAGAAGTATAAGGATAAGACTGGTAAACGTCTCTTCAATTTCTATCAATACTATGCTGACGAGAAGGATTTCAATAAGGCTATCAACTACGGCTTAAAAAGAAATTTGTACAATATTAGAAATTGACGATTTGGAATACTACGCAGCAAGGCATAGTTGGGCTACCATTGCACTTAATAAAGCTGGCATTGATAAATATATAGTCCATGCAGCACTTAACCATATTGACGATGCAATGAAAGTAACGGACATCTATATTGAACGTGATTTCGTAAATGAGAACAAGGCTAATACTAAGGTTGCGAAGTACGTGTTTGGCAAGTAAGCTAATAATTCCCCACTAAAAATCTACTGAGCTATAATTAGTCGCTATCCTTTTTCGGCTTCCACATGCTTCAAAGGTAGAATGCCTAAAAAGGATATCAAATCAACACTTCAGTAATTTAATGGATATCAGTTATATACAAATTAAAACATATAATTATACGCTATCCTATTTCTAGTGTATAAGGGAAATACTAGACTATATATCTAAAAAACGACATCAAACGAAACAAATGCAGGTTCTGGCAGATTCCCCAGCCCGATAATCTTATGCAATTTTGTACACAAAGCCATCTGATAGATTCGTTTATCCAATATCAACTTGGCTATGGGTACTCCCGAGTAATTGAAAACCAGCACCTTGTTCGCCATGGATTTTTGCGGGTCATTATAGTCATACTCGCTTAAAAGTTGATCTAAGTACAAAATATAGATATATTGGTCATCCATTGCCAAATCCAACACCTGCCCAAAGCTTCTTGCCTTACTAAACAAGAGGTTATAGTCTTTACATTCATAAAAAGACCGATCAAAATAAAAGTTCCAGTCTTTTACCATGGTTCCATTTTCCAGGTGGTATTTAGCAAGATACGGCAGTTTGCTAGGCGCAAACACCATATGCCCGTCATGCGCCGACAGATAACCTTTCAAATTCATCCGTGAAGACTGGACAGAAATTTTTGTTCCCCACCGGAGATTCGCCGAACCTCTGTAAAGGCTGCAGATTGGCATCCAGTAAGGAAAAGAAACTACCGTCCTTTCCGCACAATAGGGAGACAAAATGCTGTTCATCCAGTCGTACGAAATTATAATCTGCAGGATTGAGCTCACCTTGCACACGCTTATAAGGAGTTTTTTTTCTGGACAGCTCTTCAATTTCAATAGCATTTCCGTTGCCTTTTAGAGACATCACTGCCAACATTTGTATATTGACATCATTCAAACCGAGGTGTTTTCGTGAGCGTATGTAATTATTGGCTGTAGGAACTCGCCAGGACCATTTCCCAATGAACCCCAAGTATGGATTTTTTTTCATACCCGAAGGAATGGAATATACATGGCAAAAATCATTTTGGGCGACATGCGTCATTACCAAGAATGTATCAACACAGTCAATCCATCCCATATTAATCAGCAATTCTGTATCAGATTGCTCACCATCTACTCTAATCTCCTTATCAAAGGCTGGAAATTCTGTTTTAGATTCGAAGCTACAACTTGACAAGAAGCATAGAAGAATGAATATAATAGAAGTTGTTTTCTGCATAAGTACTTCAAAGCAACATGTAGAATAATCAATGAGCCCTACTTTAAGTTTCACTTTACATCTTATTACATATCTGTTGTAACAAGCTAATGGCTAAAAGTGAAATTTAAAGCAGGCTTAATAATTGCACTTTAGCACTAATCATTATATCCAACCAGGCCTTTTGGTATGACCCAGCAAAATATTTTCACCATAATCTCCGTCAGGATATATTACAACCATTGAATATAAATCAGGGAATTATCACTATCCTTTTTCAACTTCCACATGCTTCAAAGATGAAAAAGCATTAGTGTCCACCAATGAATTCTTACAACAAATTAAAGGCAAAGAATAACCTAAAATGGATCCTTGTAACATGAACTCGAATTACTTTTGCAGTACTTTCAAATTTAACAATTGCCCACTAAAATTTCCAGTAAAAGCTAATGGAAAAACAAGAGTGGACTGGTAGTACACCACCTCCTCGCCAATTTTATTAAAGTATCTTTTTATCCAAAGTCTGATGTAGTTTTCCATCAATGTATAAACTTGTAGAGGTATGGTCACCTTTAATCACAATTTGTACCCGTTGACCGATAGGAAACATATAATCAAACTCATTTAAATAACCATCTGACCAGAATGCCAATTTTCCAGACTTTGGGCTACTCTGATACAAAATGGCATTGGAAGATTTAAAAAGCACACTGCCCTTATCTGCGGATTTTGCAGTGAAATCAAAAGCCACTTCATAATCATACCCTACTTCTTCTATCAAAAGCTTTTGATTCCTTTTCAACTTCGAGACTTGAAGCACTTTCCCATCCATCGTTTTTACCTTTGCTCCAATATTCACTCCCGGAGCTTCCGACAAAGCACGACGGCAAGAATCAAACCGTGCGAAAGACAAATCATCCACAGCACCGGTCCACATTTTCAAGCTTAATGTCTGCATAGCAGGATACGCACGATGATGAATGTCCTTGAAAGTAATCCCATTTCCAATGTAATCATTCCAATACGGCAAACATTCCCCCTTTCACACGCCTATCATTCCGACTAAATATTCTATCATCAAACATATAGGGTTCCCAGTTATTAAAAATCCACTCTATATTCAGGTAATCGTGGTAATAGAGTGCCGTCAATGGTATTATGTACAATTGGCTACATGCCACATTCACCAATCCAAATCCCAATTCGGCCATTTCAAAGGGATCGGCATAACCATTGTACCAAATGTCCAATAGTACCTCGTCAGACTTCACAGGAAGATCTCCTCTGGCATGCGTCAATGCACCCCATGCCACCGCTTTCTTCCCAAAACCCTCCACATATTTAATGTAATAATCAGTAAAAAAGCGAAACTTTTCAACAACATTAGGATCCGAATTATCGTATTCATCTGTACCAATATGCACTTCTTTACCCCTAAACACCGGATTTTCTCCACCTAAATACTCTGCAAACAAGCTGTCCAAGAACAAATAAGTCTCCGGATTAAACAAATCCAGGTGATCCTCTCCGTACTCCTTACTAGCAATTTCCGGCTTATAGCGCGTAAAGGCCAATGAATGCGCAGGCACATCTATTTCCGGCAAGACAGTCACTCCATACTGCTCGGCTAACATCTGAAGTTCAACAAATTCTTTTTTTGAATAATGAGCCCCCTCCGTGGCCAATCCCGGAAACACGGTACTTTCTAATCGGAAAGCCGCGGGTGTTTGCGACCAGTCATTGCCATAGAACTTTTTAAAGCCGTTGTCATTCAAATGAATCTGGAAACAATTCATTTTATAATAGGACATTATCTTCACATAATCCCTCAAAAAGCCAATGGGGACAAATTTACGTCCTACATCCAACATAAATCCACGCTTAGGATAATTGGGCCAATCTACAGCCACTCCCTGCGGCACCGCCCCATCATACTGTTCCATCATTTGAAGAATGGTCCGAGTTCCCCAAACACTGCCTGCGTCGTTGCACCCGTCAACACCATCCGATCAGACACATCCAAATAATACTTCTCCCGATTCTCTTCTGTTTCTTTTCCAGCCAAAGTCAAAAAAATATCTCCCGAGCAGGCAGAAACGCCTTCCGCCACCTTATATTTCCTGCCAAACATCACTGCTAAATCTTCGGCAAATGTGTTTGCCACCGGATTGAGTTCTGCTGCATAGCGGGGGTCCAACACCAACCGACACGATGAGCGCCAATAGCCATCCCCGCCTTTCCACTCCTGTAATGCCGGTATCACAAATGGCCTAGAATTTTCTGCCTTTAGCCCTGGCACAAATAGTATGCAAGACACTGCTCCCAATAACACACCTGCCTTAAACACCTGCAACACTTTACCAAAGAGAAACTGCCCCAAAAACAAAATAGTCATTTTCACATCACGAAATATCCACCTCATGTAGTTTGGTCCAAAAACATCAATCCAAGCATTATGCTTGGTAATCCATCTATCCAAAGCAAATTCCATACTATTTATTTTAAAGTTTCAGTTCACTCTACAAGAGTGATTTTTTTTACAAAAGTAACTCCATGATAAGGGACTTGTGTCCAAAATCCCCCCTTTAATACTCCCCTAAATCCTTTTGATGCCACAAATCACGAACAGAGACTTTTTCTGTATTTCCAAGGCTGCACCATAGACTATTAATCTGTGGAACCTCAGGTGCTTTGGGGGGTTAGGATATATTTCTCCTTTGCCATCGATTTTGACCAAGAAGGAATTGGTACAATTTCCCCGCGGCCTACACAAGCAAGAAACAGCCACACCGTTAATAACACAACAACACTCTCATCTCAACTGGTCTTTATTTTATCACCGGATTAACAAACAACTCATCCATATACACTTGTTGCGAAGCTTCGAAAGCCACCTTCATATAACGGATGCTTTCATCCAATTGATCAAATAACAAGTTTTCAATCCATGCATCATGCCGATTGTTCGGGAAATGGGGAGTATCCTTGATAGAAGCTAATCTATATTCTTTTCCATCCAACGAAGTGAACAGATAAACTTTCAGCGGCATACCTATTCCATCTAAATTATAGTCCAGCATACGAAGCATGACTTTCCGTAGTCTGGTCTTTTTTCTGCAAATCTACCACAAGCTCATGATAACCTTTCTCGAATTTCACCCAACGGGCATCTTTACTGTCTTCCTCGGCAACCCTGCCATCAAGCAATGCCTTCAAATCCGCTTTTCCCAACACCATGTCAATGGTAGCCCCGTTAGCCAATCTCTCCATAAAGGCAGCTTCGGCCAATTGCCAGCAGCCAATCCGCCTTTTCCAGGCCATATAGTCATTGTATACTTTATGTGACCACACCGGTTGCCCCAACTGATAAGTTGACGTGGGGGCTTTCTATGATTCCACAAACCATAAATGAGATAATCCTGTCAACCCCTGCCACAGAAGCAGCCACTTGTTGAGATAAAAGACGCGGATAAGCGGCAGGAATCAAGGCCGAAGAACGGTCGTTGGTTCCCTGTTCCCAAGTGAAAGTCTCACAATTGGCCCACATCTCAATATTCAGACGGTTGTGGATGTCTCTCAACCGTTTCCAAGTCTTCTTTAAGCGAGGCAACATGAATTTATCGCGTACACAGCCCACTTCGTCCTGATAGGCTATGATGTCGACTTTCAGCTTTGCCAATTGTTTCTCATACTCCGGATTATCAAAATCAGACAGTCCGATACCATAAGGAGAAATCAGTGTCTTCTTATCCGGAGTCAATGCTTTTGCCTTTTTGGTCAATGCATTAACCGATTGTACAGCATGTTCTGCAAAAATGGGGCAAAGACAATCCTCTACCGGCAAATACCAGCCATAAAAGGCTTTATGATTTTTATAAAAGACGGCCAGTTCCTCCATAATTTGCAATTGGCGTTGTTTGATAGCAGGATCCTGCAAATTATCATCCTGGTCTTTTGCCCATCCAGTACTCATAAAAAACCTTCATGTCATATCGGGCAGCCTCATCAAGAATGGCTTCCACAGGACTCTGTTTATCTTTATCATACCACCAGGGCATTAATTGAGAGGGATAATAAGCCTTACCCTCATTGGCAACTTCCATGAATACCAGATATTCAATGCCCATAGCTGACAGTTCCCGCACTTTAGCTTTCCATAATTCCGGATCCGTATTATCAAAACTCTGCGGATTGGTATATCTATTACGTACATCCTTATATGCCAGATTTATCCAAGTACCAGTAATGGGCTTCACCCTCAAAACAGATTCCTTCACCTTCTGTTTTCTCTGTCGGCCAGGAACATCATTGCCAGCAAAAACTACTGCCGACGGCAGTACGGCTGATATCATCAGTACACCCAATAGGATTGGCAGAAAAATCCTCTTCATAATATACACATTTTTTTAATTAATAAAAGATCAATTGCCACCGGACGTAATAATTAACGCCAAACCTAAAATAAAGAGAATAAACATCAAGGCAATCAATAGATTAGTAGATTTAGAAGCCCCTTTGAATTCCTTCCAAATCAAACACCCCCCATAATGCGGCAACCATCGTAGCCCTTGTCCCAACCCATAGGAAATGGCAGCACCGGCTGTTCCGGCAGCAATATAACTGCACGCTGTTCCCAACGCCCAAATGGCACCCCCCAAAATACCAACCAAATGAGTATTCATATTTCCTTTGAAGTATTGACTGTAAGCCACAGGACACCCCCCGTAAAAGGTTTCCTCATTAACAAAGAGTTGAATAGAAAGTTACTGATAAAGATACCCTATTGCAAACACAAACAAGGCAGAATAACGGAGTCATCATACCAACAGCAGGCGATTCCAGATTTTCCAAATCCATAGCAGCGGCGACAAAACGATAGAAAAACGCCATCAGAATACCAGCGCAGACAGCGATCAGAACTCCTCTTTTTCGGACAGTCTGACCTGATACTTCAGAAACTTTACTGGAAGCAATCCCATTAAAAACAATGGCCAACACAATCAAGAAGACACCCCCAAAAAGAGTGACAGGATCCCCCCTTCGGTACACTAAAGTAATTGACAAATACGCCTAATACCAACGCCAACCCCACCCTATCGGGAAAGCAACCGACATACCAGCCAACGACATGGAAGCCGACAACAATATATTCGAGGCATTGAATATGACGCCACCCAGAAAAGCGCTCCAAAAATTCTCCATACCAACTTGCTGCAAGTCCTGCATAAATCCGCGTCCCCCTTCTCCAATGCTGCCCAGTGTCAAGCCCCAAACCAAAGAAAAAAGAAGTATACCAATCACATAATCCCAATAGAACAATTCATAGCGCCATGTTTGGGCTGACAATTTTTGAGTATTTCCCCATGATCCCCAGCATAACATCGTGACCCAGCACAACGCTACCGCCAATCCGTAACTTTCAACTATAAACATAATCGTGATATTTAATATTGTTTTTAATGATTACAACTCTTCACGGTAAGGAATAGAAGACTGGGCTCCCATTCTGGTTACAGCTATGGATGAAGCTTTTGAAGCCATCACAGCAGCTTGTTTCAAGTCCATGCCCTCTGACAATCCTACGCACAAAGCCCCCATTAAACGTATCTCCGGCAGCTGTAGTGTCAACAGGCTCCACTTTGAAAGCATCTATACGATAAGAAACGCCCTCTTCCCTTATAAGACATCCTTTCGAACCCAAAGTGATAATTACATTCTTTACCCCCCATCGCGCAAATCTCTTCCGCCACTTTCTCAACATCGGCATCATTGGCAATCTTTATGCCCGTAAGCATCTCCGCCTCGATGCGGTTCGGAGTGACCATGTACAGATGCCGGAACAATTCTTTGGGAAGACTGCGGGCAGGAGCCGGATTCAGCACCACCTTCACTCCTTTCCCGAAAGCCTTTCTGGCAGCATACTCCACTGTTTGAAGCGGAATTTCCAATTGCATCAAGAGGATATCTCCCTCACACATTTCCTCCAACATTTTATCTACATCTTGTTCGTTCAACAACATGTTGGCACCGGATGCCACTACAATACTATTCTCCGCATGATCGTCCACGCTGATCAGAGCTACTCCGGAAGCAGAATCTTCATCGAGAGCAATATATCTTGTATCAATTCCTTCCTTTTTAAAATAACCGACAGATTGCCGACCTAATACATCATTCCCCAATTTTGCCATAAATATCAGATTGCCGCCCAATCTCTTTATTGCAACAGCCTGATTTGCTCCTTTTCCACCCTGGTTCATAAAGAATTCCCCTCCCAGAATCGTCTCACCGGGAGCAGGCAGATGAGAAGTTCTCACCACCATGTCCACATTGGAGCTGCCAATCACTATAATTTTTTTCATAACACTATATTATAAATAAATTCAATCTATTCATCATCGTGCCCGGAAGAACACAGGAGGTGTATCTCCGGCATCGGATACTGCCACACGAGCCGTATTACCTTTTCATCTCCCGGAAAGACGCGTAATAAAATTGTCACTCCAGAATACTGGATTAATCTCCTTACCCCGGACGTCCAGCAAAGTCAGATGATTGAAATGGGACAAACGATCCGATTCGTTCTTCAAACAAATAGAAAAGACATATTCCCCTTCCTCTTTGGTAACTTCAACCTCCTCCTTCAATTCCGGTTTCTCCATAGAAGTGAACCAAAAGAAATCCATATGCTGGGAATAGAACCAATATAGGTTCTCGGACAGAAGTTTACCGTATTTATCATGCAGCTCCAGCTTCACAAAGTAATTATAAGAGTATTTTCCACACCGGGGCACCGTAACAATCTCCTGATAGCAATCGGGAGAAACAGTTATCCGCTGGGAGTCCTCCCAAGCCACTTCCATGTCATTGTTGATAACTTTAGCCGTCACTTTCACGTCTTGCAGTGTCTGATGGGAGGCATTAATCACAGAAACCCTGAAATCATTCGCATTCAACTGTACGTGCACCGGTTCCATAGCTTTTTTTGCAAAATAATAAGAAGCATTGGGAGCCAGATACCAGTCGTATATCTGCCAGCACACATCGGGCCAGCAAGAATTAATCTTCCAAATCATCACACCGGAAGTAATATCCCACATCCGGTGATTAGCCGCTTCAAACATAGCGCGATAACCATCGGCACTCAGAAACTGGGCATTGTCGGCATATTCTTTTGCCGTCTTCGGATCACCGAACATTGTGCGAATGGCATTGTCATAAGAGCGATAGCAATAATTACTTACATCCCAAGCACCATGTTCAGCCCAAATGCTATCCAATGGGAAAATAGGGCTGTTTACATTAGCCGTACTCTCCGCGGTAGGAATAAATTTCCGGAGGCTGTTGTACGTCGGCATGGAAGGCATCCCCAGTTCATTGCGGAACATCTGCAAATGGACCTCACGCACTTTATCAAAGAAGTAGGAAGAAGGCGCCCAATTATAGTCGGGCGCACCGTCATCCGTCGTACCTGTTGGCAGATCTTCTTTCAGATAAGGAGTCAAGGCGTCTACATCCCAATGAAAACTGGTAGTCGGAAGATAAACACGCGTAGTATCGATACTCCTCACTTTCTCCTTGGTCAGCTTGTACAAGCTTTCATTCATCAAGACCTCATTGGCTCCTATCCATGAAATAATAGAAGGGTGATTGCGATAGCGGAGCATCATATCTTCCACTCCTGCCACCGCCAGACCATGATCCAGAGGATTGTCAGCAGTTTCAGTTCCGGGAGTCATACGGAAACATTGATAGAAAACATGCCACCACATCAGGCCATATTTGTCAAAACTTTCAAACCAGGTTTCAGAAGGAGACGGCATATCTTCACTGCCAATCAGGTTGATGTTCGCCTCTGCCATCAAGCGGGCTTCATCATAGATACGTTTTTCAGATTCCTCCAACAAGATGTCCGGCTGTATCCAACCGCCCTTACAGAATATCCGCTTGCCATTCACATAATATACACGACCACATTCATCTCCCACCCGGTTCAGTCCACTTGCCACCTCACGGATTCCGAAATCAAACTCTTTGGTATCGGACACTTTTCCACCGATGCTAAAAGACAGTTTCATGTGATGCAAGTATTGCTCGCCATACCCATTCGGATACCACAAATACGGGTTTTCTATCAGCAAGGAAGGAAAGTCCTCAGGGGTCAGTTCCACTACTTTTCTCTCACCGGCACGCAGGGCTACTTTCTTCGTCAGCTTGATTGGCTTGAGGTATCCCTCCATATGCTTGGTATAAGTGGGAAATTTGACTTCGTTGAGTAATGTAATCCAAGCATTCACCTTTCCCTCGACAAGCTTTGCAGAAGTATTCCTCACTTCAAGTTTAATATTGACCTTTGCAAGCCCAGTGTCAACCTTCATAGGCATGGTAGTGGACTTTGGTAAAGTAGTGATAACAAAAGGATTTTCAATCAACACCTCGTCCGTGGCTTCCACTATCACTTTCTGGTAGATACCCATATTCCGGTCGCGAACCACGGGAGCACAATCCCAGCCACCGGATATCTTCAATGTCTCATCCTTAAAGATATCGTAGGAATGTCCGCGTACAGGACCGAATACTTTCAACTGGGTGCCGGGAGTCGGGACGCCGGATGATCCACCTGATAAATTTTTATCGCAATGCAATTGTTGGCTCCGGCACGGGCATATCCGGTTATATCAAGTTTAAAGCGACGAAACATACCCACAATATCTTTTTTATCAGCAACCTGACGACCATTTACCCAGACATCTGCCCGGTAGTTGATGCCGTTCAAGGTCAGCCATACCTTCTTGCCTTTATATGATTTGGGAAGAACGACTTCCGTACGATACCAGTATGGATCTTGCCAAGGATTACGGCCACTTTTCAGGTAGTTGTATTTAGATAGATCCATCCGGGCATTAAATTCATCCGACACATCCGGAATCAGGTAATTATTCAGGCCGATTCTCGGATCAGGATATACGTTTTCCTTCACCAAAGCGTTCAACACGGTAGTGGGCACAGTGGCCTGATACCATCCGGCAGTGGGATAAGACAATTGCGAAACCTCAGCAGCTCCGGCGTTTAGCTCGGAAGAATTGATAATCTTCCAGTTCTCCAGTTCAAGAGATTGGGCATTGACAAACAACATGTTACATATCAACAGTATAAAAAAGAGTTTTCTCATAGTTTCTTGTTATTTTAATATTAATGCAGCCGCACCAATAAATCCGGCATTGTCTCCCAAGGCTGCAGGCAGCAAAGTAGTATGCCGGGCTGCTGAACGACAAATGAATTTACGAAATAGCCACTCTGCCTTGTCCCAGTATAAATCGGAAGATTTCAGAACAGATCCGCCTATGATGACAATTTCGGGATCGGTAATATTCACTGTCCATGACAAAGCATGAGCTAATGCCTGGGCAAAAGCATCCCATACCTGCAAAGCCATTTTATCACCGGACCGTGCCAGTTCGGCTATACGATAAGCCGGCAACTCCTCCTTTGTATATTCTTTATAAAGACGGGTGACGGCATTGCCGGATACATAATCTTCCAATATCCCTTCTTTATAAGGTGAA
>ENA-OQDX01000053-OQDX01000053.1-human-gut-metagenome-genome-assembly--contig:-NODE-53-length-13243-cov-0.824260_pt1 | contig 13243 bp, 20 predicted proteins | sample MGYA00242788_ERZ504621 | MGnify/ENA primary metagenome ERZ504621 (study PRJEB26092, sample SAMD00036303) | human gut metagenome | host: Homo sapiens | study: EMG produced TPA metagenomics assembly of... | reverse complement strand
CTATAAAGCTATTCTGCAATACATATGCAGCCAGCACGGCAGAGACTACGTTGTCCAACCCCTTCCCGTCAGCCACTTTGCCATCCGCTTCGGTCAAAAGAAGAATACTTTAGAGCTTTCCTGGCAAGGAGAGGAAGACCCGTTGGAGCCGACTGCCAAACCACGTGATACATTGTATATACACGTATCGGTCGTGGAGGATTTGACAATGGCGTACGCGTCAGCTCCCCATCCCACACCGTAAAAATAGAACCGGGCATCGTCTATTCCTTTAAAGTAACCGCCGTAAACCGGGGTGGCGAAAGCTTCCCTTCGGAAATTCTTGCCGCCTACAAGGCAAAGCGTGAAAAAGGACAGATACTTATCGTCAACGGATTCGACCGCATCAGCGGGCCTGCCGTTATAGACACCCCCGATGCGGCAGGCTTCGACTTGTCACAAGATCCCGGCGTACCCTATCTCTATGACATCTCCCTCTGCGGCGCCCAGCAGAATTTTAGCCGGAAGGAAGCAGGACGACGTCTGGGAGAGAGCAGTGACGAATACGAAGGCATGAAAATCATCGGAAACACTTTCGATTACCCCTTCGTACATGGCAAAGCCATCCAGCAGCCGGAAATTACAGCTTCGTCTCATGCAGCGACGAGGCTGTGGAAAAGGGCATCCTCTCATTAGAGGATTATCCGATAGTGGACTATATCCTCGGACTTGAGAAAGAAGACAATTCCAGCAATCCGGCACGCAATACCTACTACAAAACATTCTCCTCGCCCATGCAGCGCATACTGACTTCCTATTGCCAGTCGGGAGGTCATCTCCTGGTCAGCGGTGCCTACGTAGGCAGCGATATGGACAGCTCGCAGGGCAATAAAGAATTTATTCAGAATATCTTGAAGTACCGGCATGGCAACTCTCTGAAAACAGACGGGGACAAAATCGCTGTCCGGGGACTGGGGCATACCTTCACCCTTCCCCGCCTGCCGAATGAGCAAAGCTATCCGGTCACTTCCCCTGATTGCATCCTGCCCATGTCTCCCGCTTTTCCAGTCATGACCTATGCCATCGGCAACACACCCGCCGCCGTAGCCTATCAAGGCAGTGATTATCGCACTTTTGTCATGGGATTCCCTTTTGAAAGCATCCGGGAAGAAACATCCAGAAATGTAATTATGGCATCCATACTCCGCTTTCTCACCACAGATTACACAGATTAACACAGACAAAATAGCAATCCCTATAAATAATCTGTGAAAATCTGTGTAATCTGTAGTGAAAAAACTATCTTTGCTTCCATTAATCATTAAACATTAACCACTAAACATTAAACATCATGTACACTATACAAGCCAACCCCAGCGGAACCCGTAGTTTAGAAGTTTCTGAAGAGAATCTTGCCACCATCGAGAAATACGGCCTCTTCCGCCATCTCATCGACAGCAACGGTATTGTGGACGAAACCGTGCTCGACAAGTTGAAACTGAACATCCGCTCCCTCATCGCCTCGCAAGAGGAAGACAGCAAAGACCTGCTCGACCTCTGTATCGACGTTATCTATCACAACAACATGAAGGCCTCGGACTACAACAGCTCATCAAGCTCTATCTGCAATGGCTTTCCCAACAAGACACCATAGAAGAAGAATAAATGAAAACCATCGACACCTGCGGACAACAGCATTACAGCCCTTTAATCCCTGCCATCAAAGCCATGTGCGAGGCCGGAAAAGGCGAGAAGCTGGAAATCATCATGGACGACGCTGCTGCCTTCAATGACATGAAAGAGTATCTTTCCGAGCAGCAGATAGGCTTCCGTGAGATTTACGACGGAGAACGGATGACATTACAGTTTTTAATGTGCAAATGAAAGAATATCGCCTTACAGACTGGCTTCCTACTACCAAGAAAGAAGTGGAACTGCGTGGTTGGGACGAATTGGATGTAATACTTTTCAGCGGTGACGCCTACGTGGATCACCCTTCTTTTGGAGCCGCCGTCATAGGCGCATCCTCGAAGCAGAAGGATTGCGCGTAGCCATCATCCCCCAACCCAACTGGCGCGACGACTTGCGCGACTTCAAAAAACTGGGACGTCCCCGTCTGTTCTTCGGCATCAGTCCCGGCTGTATGGATTCGATGGTCAACAAATATACTGCCAACAAACGCTTGCGCAGTGATGACGCCTATACCCCGGATGCACGTCCGGATATGCGTCCGGAGTACCCTTCCATTGTATATACCCAGATATTAAAGAAGCTATTCCCCGATGTCCCCGTCGTACTGGGCGGCATCGAGGCAAGCATGCGCCGCCTGACGCACTATGACTATTGGCAGGACCGTGTACGCCCCAGCATCCTCCTCGACAGCGGAGCCGACTCACTCATCTACGGCATGGGAGAGAAACCGGTGGTGGAACTTGCGGAAAGGCTGAAACGCCAACAGACACAGATGGACGCCCCAAGCTTCAAAAAAGCTCATCGCCGATATTCCCCAAATGGTTTACCTTGACAAGGAAGTAGTGGTACAAGAAGGGGATATCACCCTCTTTTCCCATGAAGAATGTCTGAAAGATAAAAAGAAAGAAGCTGCCAACTTCCGTCATATCGAGGAGGAAAGCAACAAATATACAGCATCCCGCATCTTGCAAAAGAGCGGCAAGCTGACGGTAGTAGTCAATCCTCCCTATCCCCCTTTGACGGAAGCTGAACTCGACCGTTCTTTCGACTTGCCATACACGCGCCTGCCCCATCCCAAATACAAGGGAAAACGTATTCCGGCATACGACATGATAAAGTTCTCCGTCAACCTGCATCGCGGATGTTTCGGAGGATGTGCCTTCTGCACCATCTCCGCACACCAGGCAAATTCATCGTAAGCCGCAGCAAGGAGAGCATTCTGAAAGAGGTGAAAGCCATCACGGAGCTGCCAGACTTCAAGGGTTATTTGAGCGATTTGGGAGGCCCGTCGGCCAATATGTACCGCATGAAGGGACGGGATGAGGCCGTCTGCAGGAAATGCAAACGCCCGTCGTGCATCTACCCCAAGGTATGCCCCAACCTGAATACGGACCACCGTCCGCTGCTCGACATCTATCATGCCGTAGATGCCCTGCCCGGCATCAAGAAGTCCTTCATTGGCAGCGGTGTACGCTATGACCTGCTGCTGCACCAGAGCAAGGACCCGAACACTAACAAAAGTACGCAGGAATATACCCGCGAGCTCATTGCCCGCCATGTCAGCGGTCGCCTGAAGGTAGCACCGGAGCATACGTCAGACCGCGTGCTCAACATCATGCGCAAGCCTCCGTTCAGCCAGTTCGGTGAGTTCAAGAAGATATTCGACAGGATTAACCATGAAGAAGGACTACGCCAGCAGCTTATTCCTTATTTCATCAGCAGCCATCCCGGATGCAAGGAGGAAGATATGGCGGAACTTGCCGTCATCACCAAACGACTGGACTTCCATCTGGAGCAAGTGCAAGACTTTACCCCTACTCCCATGACCGTTGCCACCGAAGCATGGTACACGGGCTTCCATCCTTATACGCTGGAACCGGTATTCAGTGCCAAAACGCAGCGCGAGAAACTGGCTCAACGCCAATTCTTCTTCTGGTACAAACCCGAAGAGCGCAGGAACATCATAAACGAACTGCGCCGGATAGGACGGACGGATTTGATAGACAAGCTATACGGGAAACGATAAAAATACGATATTTCCAAGAAACTCACAGCAACTGCATGAAACGATTCCTCCTCCTCTGCCTATCCCTACTCCCCATTGGAGCGACAGGTCTGCTGGCACAAAGCGAATGCCTGCCGCCAAAATTACAGTATCATCTTCGGTGGCGGGTGTATCCTTACCTCATGTAGAGGGAAACCGTAACGACTTCTTCAGCAAGAATGGCAACCGGGTGGGATATGACCTGATGACAGAAGGCCGCTACTACATCACGCCCCTATTTGCCGCAGGACTTCAATATGACTATCTACGCATGGCACGCCTGCCGGATAAGGCACATCTGCACTGCATACGCCCCAACATCACATACCGGCCCTTGTGGAGCAACGGGAATCAAGGACTGTTCCTCTCGTTCGGCATCGGGTATATGAACTATCAGGAACGGACATATAAACGCGGTGAACGGAACGGACACCTTTTCCATAAAGGATATTGTGGAATAACTTTCGCAGCAGGCTATGAGTTCCGCATCAGCCGTAAACTCTCGGGCATGATTCGCTGTGATTTCCTGACAGCAGACTGGTTTGCCAACCCCGATGCACGACTTTATAACACAGACGGGTATGATGACGGAGTAGACCATAGCTGGTTCAAAAACAACATCACTTTCTTCAATTTGGGATTCGCCTTGCAGTTCGGACGTTAGTGGCAGGAGTGGCAACAGTTTACTCTTCCACCTGCATTGCCACTACCTCCTGCAACACACAGACAGCTTCTTCTACCGTCTTGACATCCTTCACCAACATACTCCGTTTGTTGTTCTGTTCGCGCAGGTCACAACGCCGGGTGTACTTCATCATGTAGGCAATGACCTTACCGAAAGCCTGGCTCTGATAGTACGGGCTGTCCGGATTGGAGACGAAGAACAGGGACATGCGCCCACCTTTCAGAAAGACTTTCTCCACGCCGAGGCGGGCAGCCAGGCGTCGCAAGGGAACGATGCGCAGCAGTTCTTCCGTTTCGGGAGGAATCGGGCCGAAGCGGTCTTCGAGGCGGGAACGGAAAGCATCCACATCCTTGTCGAGTGTCAATCCGTCCAACTCGCGATAGAGCAACATACGCTCGCTGCTGCCAGTCACGTAATCGGCAGGCAACAGAAGTTCAAGGTCGCTTTCCACCTGGCATTCGTCGACAAACTGTTCTCCACTGATGACGCCTCCGTCTGCTTTCAGTTCTTCGGCATAAAGGTCGGCAAACTCGTCGGTCTTCAGTTCGTGCACAGCTTCGGAAAGAATCTTTTGATACGTCTCGTAGCCTAGGTCGGCAATGAAACCACTCTGTTCGGCACCGAGCATATTGCCTGCGCCACGGATGTCAAGGTCCTGCATGGCAATGTGGATGCCACTGCCCAGGTCGGAGAAGTTCTCGATGGCTTGCAGGCGTCGTTTTGCTTCGGGAGTAAGGGAGGACAAAGGCGGTGCCAGCAGGTAACAGAAAGCTTTTTTATTGCTCCGCCCCACACGTCCGCGCATCTGGTGCAAGTCACTGAGGCCGAAGTTCTGCGCCTGGTTGATGATAATGGTATTGGCATTGGGTATGTCGATGCCACTTTCGATGATGGTAGTGGCAAGCAGCACGTCGTAATCGTAATTGACGAAATCAAAGATTATCTTCTCCAGTTCGGCAGGCTCCATCTGTCCGTGTCCGATACAGACACGGCAGTCGGGAATGTGCCGCTCTATCATGGCCTTCAACTCAAACAGATTGGAAATACGGTTATTCACGAAGAATACCTGCCCGTTACGGCTCATCTCAAAATTGACGGCGTCGGCAATGATTTCCTCGTTGAAGGTGTGCACTTCCGTCTGGATGGGATAGCGGTTAGGCGGCGGTGTCTGGATGACGCTCAAGTCGCGCGCACCCATCAGCGAAAACTGCAAGGTACGGGGAATGGGTGTAGCCGTCATGGTCAGCGTATCCACATTCACCTTCAATTGGCGGAGTTTCTCCTGACGGAGACGCCGAACTTCTGCTCCTCATCAATAATCAACAAACCAAGGTCTTTGAACTTAACGTCTTTTCCCAGGATACGGTGGGTACCGATAAGAATATTCACTTCCCCCTTCGGCAAGCCTTTCACTACAGCCTTTGCCTGAGCAGCGGTGCGGGCACGACTCAGATACTCCACCCGGCAAGGCAAGCCTTTCAAGCGCTCCTTGAAGGTCTGGAAATGCTGATAGCAAGTACGGTAGTGGGCACCAGTACAGCCACCTGCTTATTGTCCGCCACAGCCTTGAAAGCGGCACGAACAGCCACCTCCGTCTTGCCGAAGCCCACGTCACCGCACACCAGGCGGTCCATCGGACGGGTACTCTCCATGTCGGCCTTCACGTCGGAAGTAGCCTTGCTTTGGTCGGGGGTATCCTCATAGATGAAGGAGGCTTCCAACTCCCGTTGCAGGAAGCTGTCGGGACTGTATTGGAACCCCTTCTCCTCGCGGCGTTGCGAGTAGAGTTTTATCAAGTCGCGGGCAATATCCTTTATCTTCGTCTTGGTGCGGTCTTTCAGCTTCTCCCAGGCTCCGGTGCCGAGCTTGTTGAGGCGGGGCGCTTCACCCTCCTTTCCCTTGTACTTGGAAACCTTGTGCAGAGAGTGGATGGAGACAAACACCACATCTTCGTTCTGATAGACAATCTTCATCACCTCCTGCGTGGTGTCACCGTTGGGGATACGTACCAGTCCGGCAAAACGCCCCACACCATGGTCGGTATGCACCACATAGTCGCCGGGGGTGAATTGGTTCAGCTCCTTCAGGCTCAAGGCCACCTTGCCGCTGCGTGCCTTGTCGCTCTTCAAGTTATACTTGTGAAAGCGGTCGAACAGCTGATGGTCGGTAAAGACGCAGATACGCAAAGTGTCGTCGGCAAAGCTTCGTGCAGTGTCCGTTCCACGGCGGTAAAGGATATGTTGTCTCCACGGTCCTCAAAGATGGCACGGATGCGGTCGGTCTGTTTCAGGCTGTCGCTGCATATGTAGATGGTGTAGTGACGGGAGAGGTATTCGCGGAAACTCTCCGCCACCATGTCGAAGTTTTTATGGAAGATAGGCTGTACCGTAGTATGGAACGAGACGGTGGCATCCGGTGTTCCGGTGGGCTTGTTGCCCAAACTCCATCCGGCGAAAATCGAGGGCGCGCAGGGTGAACTCGCCACCATCAATCAGCTTGCCTTCCAGCGTGATGGCTCCATTCTCCTCCGACTCACGGGCGGCGATGGCCTGTAGGGTGAGCGATTCGTCGTGCACGGTCTGGATGCGTTCGCGTAGCCAGAGGAAATCGCGCATGGCAAGCAAGCTGTCCGACGGAAGGAAATCGAGGAACGACACCATGCCGCCGCTTCCCTTTTTTTCCAGGCTATGGCTCAAGTCGGGAACTATCACGATGCTTTCTTTCTTCTCCTTCGAGAGCTGTGTTTCCACCTCGAAAGTACGGACGCTTTCCACCTCATCGCCGAAAAAGTCTATACGGAAGGGATATTCGGAAGAGAAGGAAAAGACGTCGATAATACTGCCACGAACGGCATACTGCCCCGGCTCGTAGACGTAGTCACATATTCGAAACCGTAACTGCGCAACACGTCCGTCACGAAGTTCATGTCTACCCTCTCTCCTGCATGCAGTTTCAGTGTATTGTCTCCAAGTTCTTTACGTGAGACAACCTTTTCGGCCAGCGCATCCGGATAGGTCACCACGCAAAGCCCCTCTTCTCCTTTTTGCAGGCGACTCAGCACTTCTGTACGGAGTATTTCGTTTGCCGCATCCTTCTGCCCGTACTTGATGGCGCGGCGGAACGAAGAAGGAAAAAACAATACCTGCTCTGTCCCCAATATCTGCGTCAAATCATGATAGAAATAACCGGCTTCCTCCATATCGCCCAGAATGAAAACGAGCGGACAAGTAGCCCGCTGAACCAATACAGACGAAAACAAAGAAGCGGCAGAGGCATATAAACCTCCGCAATATAGGTGACGGACAGAGTTATCTTTCAGAAGCCTGCACACCCCCTCTACATTGGGATGGGAAGCATAAGATTGTTGCAGTTCAGTTATATTCATTGCTTTGCGCTTTTTCCCCCGGTATTGCCTCTCATAAGGTATCCTACCGAAATAAATTCGGTGCAAAAATACACAAATAATCTTTAGCTTTGACCTGTCGGCAACTATGTTCTCTGAAATAATCTTTCTGCTGTCAGCCTGCACATCCTTCACCTTTTTTCTGTATCGCCCTATTTATCGGGGAAGGCAATGAAACTTCTTTTCCTCCAATTATGAATAACACAGCCTGCACAATCCCTATTCAGGAGTTATATTACACAAAGTTTATCCCCAGCCTGCAGACATGTATCCCAGGGTTTGGTCTGTCTATCCCAAGGCTTGGGATAGACAGACCAAGACTGAAGAGCACTTTTTTCTCCCTATATCTACCCACTTTATCCTTTATACTTCGAAAGTTTTTCTTTAATAGTTTGAATGTTTTCTGTTAATGATTGAAACGGGAATAGCTAAAGATTGAGGCTAAAGTTCAAAGTCAAGCATACGGTTCTTTGATTTAACCTGCATTCCTTATAGTCAGGAGTTAGAAGGAGCTACATAAATGAAAGAGTCGTGGTGCCAGAACTTTGCAAAATCAAGATTTGTGTGAAAATGCTGCCAGATAAAAAAAGAAATGTATTACATTTGTTCCCAGTTATAACCCCCATTACCTATAAGTATGCAAACATCAGACAGCATTGTCATCATCCCCACCTACAATGAACGGGAGAATATAGAAAATATCATCCGTGCCGTTTTTGCTCTGAAACATGGTTTTCACATCCTTGTCATTGAAGACGGTTCGCCCGACGGAACGGCTGCCATTGTAAAGACCTTGCAGCAGGAGTTTCCTGAACGCCTCTTCATGGTGGAGCGCAAAGGAAAGCTGGGATTGGGAACAGCCTATATAGCCGGCTTTAAGTGGGCATTGCAACGAGGTTATGAGTATATCTTCGAAATGGATGCCGACTTCAGCCACAATCCCCAAGACCTGCCGCGACTCTACCGCGCCTGCTCCGAAGAGGGTGCCGATGTAGCCATCGGTTCACGTTATGTGAGTGGTGTGAACGTAGTGAACTGGCCCATGGGACGTGTACTGATGTCTTATTTTGCCTCCAAGTATGTGCGCTTCATCACCGGGCTGCCCATCCACGACACTACAGCCGGATTTGTATGTTACCGCCGCCGGGTATTGGAGACCATCAATCTGGACGGTATCCGCTTCAAAGGATACGCCTTCCAGATAGAAATGAAATTCACCGCCTACAAATGTGGCTTCAAGGTAAAGGAAGTGCCTGTCATCTTCATTAATCGCGAACTGGGCACCTCCAAAATGAACAGCAGTATTTTTGGTGAAGCCGTATTCGGAGTGATTCGGTTGAAATGGAACAGTTGGTTCCATAAATATCCTACCGTAGATAAGGAGATGAAGTGATGGGTGATAGAGTGATAGGGGTTTACTACAAATATTAGGAAGATATGAAAAGAATATTGATACATAACGCTACGATTGTCAACGAAGGACAATCCGTGAAAGGTTCCATAGTGATAGAAGACGGGCGCATTGCAGAGGTACTGACCAACTGGAAACCGCTCTCCGCCCCTTGTGACGAGACCATAGATGCCACCGGATGCTATCTGTTGCCTGGCATCATCGACGACCATGTACATTTTCGCGATCCCGGGCTGACCCACAAAGCGGACATCCTCACCGAAAGCCGTGCGGCTGCCGCAGGTGGTGTGACCTCCATCATGGATATGCCCAATACAAATCCGGTGACCACTACGCTGGATGCCTTGAACGCCAAACTTGATTTGCTGAACGAGAAGTGTATCGTAAACCATTCTTGCTACTTCGGCGCAACAAACGACAATTACAGCGAATTCGGCAAGCTGGACAAGCACCGCGTCTGCGGTATCAAGCTATTCATGGGCTCCAGTACCGGAAACATGCTGGTAGACAAGATGAACAGCCTGCTGAACATCTTCAACGGTACAGACATGCTGATTGCCGCCCACTGCGAAGACCAGGAAACCATCAAGAACAATATTGCCAAGTATAAGGAAATGTTTGCCGGAGAGAATGATATTCCCATAGGCAAGCATCCCTACATCCGCTCTTCGGCAGCATGCTATGCATCCTCTGAACTGGCAGTACGGCTGGCAAGGATTGCCGGTGCACGGCTGCATATTCTGCATGTGTCCACAGCCAAGGAACTGCAACTGTTCAATGACTATTCACTTTCCGAGAAGCATATCACCGCCGAAGCATGCGTTGCCCATCTCCTCTTCACGCTCAGTGACTATCGCACGTTGGGCACACGTATCAAGTGCAATCCTGCCATTAAGAAGCAAGCTGACCGCGATGCCCTGCGTGCAGCCGTCAACTCCGGCCTGATAGACGTTATAGCCACCGACCATGCGCCCCATCTGCTCTCCGAAAAAGAAGGAGGTGCCTTGAAGGCCATGTCCGGCATGCCGATGATACAGTTTTCGCTTGTCAGCATGCTGCAACTGGTAGATGAGGGAATATTCACACTCGAGACCATCGTTGAAAAAAATGTGCCATGCTCCCGCACAAATTTACCGCATCAACGAGCGCGGCTATATCCGTGAAGGTTACCGGGCAGACCTTGTGCTGGTACGCCCCGATACCCCGTGGGAAGTGACAGCCGACAAAGTTTTGAGCAAATGCGGCTGGAGCCCATTGGAAGGACATACCTTCAACTGGAAAGTGGAAAGGACTTTTGCCAACGGACATCCCGTTTATAGCGACGGCATGGTGGACGATGCTTATCGTGGCGAGGAACTGAGATTTGGAGAGTGAAGGCTAGGGATTAAGGATTAGGGATGAAATGGGATGAAAAGGACAATATTGGCACTGGGGCATGAATTGCTTTCGTATCGGATTCATGAAGTAACCCCTTACATCAACTGGATTTATTTCTTCCATGCCTGGGGCTTCCAGCCTCGCTTTGCAGCTATCGCAAACATCCATGGCTGCGATTCTTGCCGTGCACTTTGGCTGACGACCTTTCCCGAAGAGGAACGCACCAAGGCTTCCGAAGCCATGCAGCTCTTCAAGGAGGCCAATAGAATGCTCGACCGACTGGACGAAACAATCTCCATCCATTGCATCTTCAGGCTTTGCCAGGCAAATGCAGACGGAGATAACCTCTTGATAGAAGGAACAACCTTCCCACTGCTCCGCCAGCAGACACCCCAACCCGATGGCGGTCCATTTCTCTGTCTGAGCGATTTTGTACGTCCCCTCTCTTCAGGCACGCCCGACATCGTAGGACTTTTCGCCTCCACCATCAGTGAAGAGGCCGAAGAGACTTATAAAAGCGACCCTTACAAACATCTCCTTGTACAGACTCTGAACGACCGCCTTGCCGAAGCCGCCACAGAAAAGATGCACGAATATGTCCGCAAGGAGGCTTGGGGGTATGCCCCCGACGAATCCTTGTCCATTCCGGATCTGCTGGTCGAGAAATACCAAGGCATCCGCCCCCGCTGTGGGATACCCCTCCCTACCCGACCAATCCGTGAATTTCCTGCTGGACGAACTGCTCGGCATGAAGCAGATAGGCATCACGCTGACTGAACATGGAGCCATGCACCCTCACTCCTCCGTCTGCGGCATGATGCTGGCACATCCCGCATCCCGATACTTTTCAGTGGGCAAGATTGGAGAAGACCAGCTGGACGACTACGCCCGCCGCCGGGGAATGCCAATAGGGGATATGCGGAAGTTTTTAGCCACTACAATATGAATAATGTGCTAATGTGCCTATATGCTAATGTGCCAATTGGCTGCGCTATATGTATATTGTGCTACCATGCCGCAGGTCATTGGCACATTAGCATATAGGCACATTAACACATTAAAATAATCCTTTTTTGAACTGTGATTTATCGCCACACAATGCGACTAACAGTGCAAAAGCAATTCGAAAGAAGCTAAAAGATGGAAAATGCAGAACAAGAGTTTGTATCCGTGGTACGGGAGTATGAGCGCGTGATATATAAGGTGTGCTATCTGTACACCACGCCCAATGCTACCCTCAACGACCTGTATCAGGAAGTGGTGCTCAACTTATGGAAAGCATTTCCCAAGTTCCGGCGGGAGTGTAAGATTTCCACATGGATTTACCGCATCGCACTGAACACGTGCATCAGCTTTATCCGCAAAGAAAAGAACATCCCCGAAATCGTCACCCTCACCCAAGAAGCCGACCGGACTGAAGAAACCGACGAGACACAAGCCATGCTACGGCAACTCTACCGGATGATAAACCGGCTGGGACAATTGGAAAAATCCATCATCCTGCTCTATCTGGAAGAGAAAAGCTACGAAGAGATTGCCGAAATCACCGGGCTGACCCTGACTAATGTTGCCACCAAGCTCAGCCGCATCAAGGACAAATTGAAAAAAATGAATAAGGAGGAATAAATATATGGAACTGGATGAACTGAAGAAATCATGGAACGCACTGAATGAACAGTTGCAGAAAGAACCGATTGCTGACGAACAGCAGATTACCGAACTGATTGCCGGCTACAAGGCCAATACCCGCAAAAGTCTGGGACGACTCGTAGTCATACAGCGTTTCTCTATCGGAATGGGAGCGGTAGGTCTGGCAGCCCTTCTGCTTATATGGCTGTTGCTGCCCACCTCGGCTTCAATGAGCAGCTGCAAGGCAAGATTGTCGCTTTACTGGGATTCATCGCTATAAGCATCCTCATAGGCATGTGGTGGGACTGGAAAACATACCGCTGGAACAAGGACACGCGTATTGATGAAATGGGGGTTGCCGAAGTCAGTCGCCGTATGACCACCTTCCGCCAATGGACCAGATATGAAGTGATGGGCATCTCCATTTGGATTATCCTTTTCAATATCCTCAACTATTGGGTGATGGAATATCATCTGGCACCAGCCAGCGTACAAGCCCTACTGATTACCCTTTTCGTAGTATTTGACGCGCTAATTATCTATATTCTCTACAAAAAAGTGATTTACAAACATCTGGACAATATTAAAAAGAACATTGAAGAATTGAAAGATATATGCACCGAGTAACTCTTGTTTTCATCCTTTTCCTTCTCATCCCCGACCTTTACATTTACTTGGTTTATGTAGTAAGAAAAACCAGAAAGGCAGTTCTTCACTGCCTTTATTGGCTTCCCACCTTGCTATTAGCGGCAGGCTATGTTTACTTCATATTCCTTACGGGCGACAATGCGATGTCAAACCATACGCAGGCCATAGGCAGACTGGCAATTACCATCATGCTGTTTGTCTTTCCAAAAACCATATTCATGCTTTGCTCGCTGGTGGGAGTACTGGCACACTTCATCATCCGTCGTTGTCCCCGCAGCCCGTTCACCGCTATAGGACTGGTTTTGGCTGTCGTCAGCTTCTTCAATATCCTTTACGGTACCCTGGCAGGCATCACCCGTTTCGATACAAAAGAAG
>ENA-OQDX01000050-OQDX01000050.1-human-gut-metagenome-genome-assembly--contig:-NODE-50-length-13526-cov-0.860661_pt1 | contig 13526 bp, 13 predicted proteins | sample MGYA00242788_ERZ504621 | MGnify/ENA primary metagenome ERZ504621 (study PRJEB26092, sample SAMD00036303) | human gut metagenome | host: Homo sapiens | study: EMG produced TPA metagenomics assembly of... | reverse complement strand
CCTTCGAGGATTTCATCCCAACCAATGATTTTTCGCCCCTTCCCCGTTACAAATTCATCCAAATGATGGATGAAGTAACTTTGTAATTCATGTTCATCTTTCAATTTATTTTCCTTAATGCGTCGTTGACACTTCGGACATTCTTTCCAACGTCTTTTAGGTGCCTCATCACCGCCTATATGAATATACTCACCGGAAAACAAATCTATCACCTCAGATAAAACATCTTCTACAAACCGATAGGTTTTATCATTACCGAGACAAAGAACTTCCTCCTTAATACCCCAAGTTTCCGGTATCCGAAATGGTCCGCCCGTGCAAGACAGCTCCGGATATGTAGCTAAAACAGACATTGTATGTCTGGTAAATCGATCTCCGGAACAATAGTGATGTACCTATCTGCCGCATATTGGATAATCTCCTTAATCTGCTCCTGAGTATAGAATCCTCCATGTGGAATACGATCTTGTTCTGTCGGATTATGCCCCCACTGAGTACTATTACGCCATGCCCCAATTTTGGTCAATTCTGGATACTTTTTTTATTTCAATACGCCACCCGGCATCTTCTGTCAAATGCCAATGGAATCTATTTATTTTATAACGAGCCATTAAATCTATATACTCTTTTACATATTCCACTGAGTAAAAATAACGTGCAACATCCAACATCAAACCACGATAACCAAAACGGGGTTCATCATTTATCATAATATACGGAAGCTGTATGCATCCATTTCCCTTATCAACAAGTAACTGCTGCAATGTCTGAATTCCATAAAATATTCCAGCTTCACTTCCCTTGATTGTTACTCCCTTATCATCCACAACTAATGAATATGCCTCTAAAGGCATTTTCTTGTCTATCTGCAAATGAATGGCATTCTTTCCTTTCGATCCTTTCTTCAAAGTCACCCCAAACCGTCCATCTAAATAATTATTAAAGAGACTGACTGTTTTGGTAAGCGCATCATTACTGTAATTTATACGTGTATCGGCAGATACATCCCAAGAACCTTCTCCCATCACCATTTCTTTTGGCATAGGAATTACTGACTGTGCATTACAAGGTAACGTACCGAGAATAATACATATTACCAATATGTATTCCCATCTGATTTCGTGTTTAATCATGACTGTAATTCAATTTTATATCTATATCCTTTTGTTTATTCACCTTGATATTTACTGTCTCGAATCCTTTGGCAGAAATCGTTAGCACATCGTTTTCTACAGTCAGAATGGAATATCTTCCGCCTTCCTTACTTATAACCGTTCTACCAGAATAATTAGATTTGATTTCAATTCCACTTATAGGGGTTGCTTGTACATCTCTGACACAACCAGCAACCTTTATCTTTCTTCCTGGATTCTTCACAATTTCATCCATGCAGAAGTCGTTATGACCAAGACTATTACTAGTCACCGGCTGTCTGCCAACAAAGATTGTCCTTCGTAATCTGATATCATCTGAGGCTGTTCCTATCTGTATTTCATACTCCCCTTCTTCTACTACTTTTTTCATGCTCAAATCATATAAGGCCAATTCTTGTATTGGTAGCTTCAAAACAACTGTCTGCATTTCGCCTGGTTGTAAGAATGGTTTTGAGAATGCCTTCAGTTGCTTGACTGGAGTCACAACCGAACTGACCACATCTCGAACATAAAGCTGTACTACCTCCTTTCCCGCTACACTACCCGTATTCTTCAAAGATACACTGACAATCAAGGTATCAGATGGATGTAATAACTCTGCAGAATAATGAGCATTCAAATACTCAAATGTAGTATAACTCAATCCATGCCCAAAAGACCATAACGGAGCTGGTGAAGAAAAAACATAATCACGTCCAGGTTCATTTGGTCTACCAGGACGACGATAGAATCCTTTGTCCGTTGGCAAATGATTATAAAAAACCGGTAAATGTCCTACGCTCTGCGGAAACGAGAATGGAAGTTTGGCTGAAGGATTAATATTTCCCAATAACATATCAGCTATTGCATCTCCAGCTTTCTCACCACCGTACCATTGTACAACTATGGCTGGAATATGTTCTTTTATCCAAGAAATAGAAAAAGGCTTACCTGTAACCAATACAACTATAACAGGTTTTCCTATTGCATAGATTTCTTCCACCAATTCTTCTTGTACACCTGTCAGATCCAGAGAAGAGAGGTCAAACCCCTCCCCACATGTAGCATCTGAATAGTCACGTGCCAGTGAAGCACTAGAAGAACCAACAAATACAACAGCCATGTCACTCGCTTTTACAGCAGCTACAGCTTCATCAAATCCGGATTTATTATCTGTAATAAGATCACATCCTGCCGCATAATTTATTTTTATCTTATTTCCAACCCGTTTCTTTAGGCCTTCAAGTGGAGTAACCCCATCTTTATTACTCCGGCTCCATGTATAATCCCCGAACTGTACTTGATTAGCATTCGGCCCAATCACTGCTAATGATTTTATTTTATTCAAATTTAAGGGTAAAAGAGTATTTTCATTCTTCAATAAAACAATCGATTCATCAGCACTCTGCGCGATAGCTCCACCGCTTCTTTAGTACGCATGGCTACTTCCGGCATGTCAGCGCCCTGATATGGATTCTCGAACAATCCTAATTCAAATTTAACACGTAAGATACGTCCAACAGCCAAATCCACATATTTTTCATCAAACCTGCCTTGCTCTATCAATTGCTCCAAAGCCCAATAGCAATTACTGGAAGCTTCCAAGTCCACCCCCGCAGTCAAGGCTTGGATAGCCGCTTCACTATCATCCTTAGCTGTATGCTGAAAATCCTTCAACATAGCCACTGCCCCCCAATCGAATATACATATCCTTTGAATCCCCATTCATTGCGTAAAATATTCGTCAGTAAATAAGAAGAAGCAGAATTAGGGATGCCATTCCAAGAATTATAGGAGGTCATCACCGCCTTCACTTCCGTATTCCGAACAGCCATCTCATACGGCTTGATATGGATATTACGTATATCCCGTTCTCCACTCTCAACTGAAGCCAAGTTCAGCCCTCCCAAAGGAGCTCCTCCCGGTCCAAAAGGTTTCAACATTGGAGATATTCCTCCGTCAATATAACCTTTCACTTGTGCAATCCCCATCTGTCCCACTAGCCAAGGATCTTCACCAAACGATTCCTCAACACGCCCCCATCGCAAATCCCGAACAACATCCAATCCTGGTGAAAGAGTCTGAATTACCCCTTGGGACCTTAATTCTGTAGCAATTGCTTTAGTCATCTGATAAGCCAAATCTAAATTAAAAGTACTACCAACGGCTACAGATTGAGGAAAAATGGTAGAACCATCATGTACCGAGCCATGTAAAGACTCAGTTACTGTAAAAACTGGGATTCCCAAGCGTGTCTCTTCAACCATATATTTCTGAATTGCATGAAATGCTTTCCGCACATTTTCACCAGTAAGATTGAATCCCTCAATACAGCCGTAACTAATATCACCAGCTGCATCTCTTAATTTTTGGTAATCCACCTCTTGACCATTGTATAATTGATAACCATGCAAATGACTTAATTGTGCTATTTTTTCTCGTAATGTCATTCTACCCAATAAATCTGTAACCCGTCGTTCAACAGACATACTAGAATCCTTGTACACCGGAATGCATTGAGCCATGGAATCTACGGCAATAAGAACCGACAATATAAAAGGTAATAACCATTTTTTCAAAATCCTATCTTCAAGTAACATATTTCAGTAATTCAAAAAGTAAATATAAATATCAATCTTATGGTATAGCTTGATGGTCTGTATCACGCATTCTATACCAATCAACCAACTTTTCTTTCTCTGGTAATTTGAACGCCAGAGGTACAGCTTTGTCTTGATACCAGAAAGCCGCCGAAGAGAATTTAAAGGGCCGGGTCTGCTCCGGTTTACGGGGATTTATAAAATCAAAAATAAAACTTTCATTGAAACAGATTGCATCTTGCTCATGATAACGATACATACTCACCATCGAACGGAGCGGATCCTTTATAGGAACTCCATGCAACTCTCCACAGAATTCACCTTCCCTAAAATACCAGCCACCATTAAAATAATCTTCAAGTCCAGAACCAACTATAGTCGGTACACTTTTGTCTTCCGTATCGATATAAATAAACTCGGGTGCTTCCAAATATCCCAAGTAGTTTGGAAGCCAACTCTGCATGGACAAGGAACAGCCAATAAAATGTCCATGTCCTTTAGTCTGCAATATGGTTAATGGTTCATAACCAGGATTGGTACCAGCATTATATAAACAATGGAATCGTCCCATACCCTCAGGTAAACTCTCCAATTGATCATAATTGGCATTTAAGAAAACGCTTGTAGTCAAACGGTGATGAAGATTTTCCACTTCTATCCTTACCTTTTTAAATGGCATCGGAAAATAACAATAGAAACCTCCACTGGACATACCTATATATTTGGACATATAATGCTTATATTCACAATGCCCTATACCAAAGAAGTCACCAATCGGACATTCTACAGAAGGATAGTCCTCACCATCCCAATAAATACGCAAAATCAGCATTTTCAAAATAGTAGGATCAGGCCACCGCTCCTTACTTAAATCCCAATTTTCCCAAAACCAACCATTAATAGTAAACCACATACGGGTAATTACACCAGGAGAAGTGTGATCTACCAGTACAGATTTCTCACCCGGTCCAACCAAATGGGCTTTAATCTTAGTATTCAAGTCAAAAGTCGTAAACTGACGAGATACAGCGTTACGCATAGTATGGATAGATGTAAAAGCAGAGGTTTGAATGTCTCTCCGTTCTTTCTTGATGGGATTCAATGCATGCCCTACACCAGGTAATGCTGCCAATCCTACGGCACCTGCCATAGTAGCCAATGCTTTACGACGAGACATCTTTTGAGGGCTGGAATCCATATTGCCCGGAATTTGTTTTCTCTTCATCATATTATGTATTAACAATTATCCTTGCGGTTCAATCTCTAAAATAGAGCCTTGTATATGTCTAGTACCTTTGGCTCTGTCAAAGTTTATATAGTATACCACCAATACCCTCTTCTCATCCAGCTGTACAGCCCATGTATATCCGACATCTCCATCATCCGCATCATCTCTTATGATAATCTCAGGAGCCGTGGCAAAATCTGTACATTCTGCATTAAGAATTCTGGCTCTAACTCCACAAGGTTCATGACGATAACCATATGTCAACAAAACTCTATTGTCTGGCAGCCTCATTGCCTGGAGAGGATGTCCTTTGAACCCCATACTTTTCCATTCACCAAATGTTTTCCCACCATCTATGGACCGTGCAATACAAGCTTGGTCACCAAACGCTTCCGAACGCATAAAAGCAATCAAATCCCCATTAGGCGTTTCATACATGGAAGTCTCATTAAACGAGACCTTTTTATCTTTAGCAATTTTCGTACCGTATTCCCATGTTTTTCCTTTATCTTTGGATATAAGCAAATAGACCGACGTATTTCTTAAAGCTTCTGTATCAGAAGCTACTACTGCCCAAAAAAATACGTCCATCTTTTCCTTCATACAAAGCGCCACGATTATAAGCCGGCAATTTACCTCCCAATCCACTATAATTTATTTCAGACGGAACGCTACAAGGTATAATCAAATCATTCCAAGTTCTACCATCATCATAAGAACGGAGCAAATATCCTCCTGCAAAAACAGCGTCTGTATTCTGTACGAACGGTTTCTTAAGAACAGCTAAACCATCCGGACGAATAAATGTCCACAAATAACTAGCACATAGCAGTGTTCCATCTTTCAACTTCAACAAACATGGATCTTGTGAGCCTCCAAACGGATGGGCATAAAGCAGTTCCGGTTCCTTGGTCCAATGTTCGCCATCTTTGGATCTCACTACTACCAGATAACTATTCGGGTCCAAATGATTATTCTTCTTCTCCTTAAAGACTTTACGGTCTGGAGCTCTTCTGAACGATACCAGTATCTCTCCATTCGATAATTTTACAGCTGAAGGAAAAGCGGAGTAAAACATGGTATCCTTATATATTATTACATCCTTTATTTTCTTGACACCTGGTATCAAAACGTCATTCTGTTGAGCAAACAATGTTGTCGCAGAACACAAGTGGACAAGCAGACAATAAAAGAGAAATATAGACTTTTTCATATATAATTTTATTATGTTCGTTTATCAATCTTTCCAATATGCTGTAAAGTTACAACATATTGGAAAGATTTCAATAATATACTTTATTTATCCCAACCAGGATTTTGAGTAACTTTCGGCTCCACGCTTATTGTTGACAAAGGAATGGGGAACAGCATCATATAATCTTCCCCCTTATGCTCTCTCAAAGAAGGAACCAAATCAAAGGCTTTGTCAAAACGTACCAAATCCCACCACCTTTTACCTTCAAAAGCCAATTCTAAAAGTCTTTCTTTCAAGATAGCTGCATCATTCGCCTCTTTTGTGCTATTCACATAAATATGCTCTTCATACTTGTCTTTATATGCACGTTTCCTGACCTCATTAATTTCTGCAGAAGGATCTTGTCCCAAAGCATTTTTAGCCTCAGCCTTCATTAATAAAATATCAGCATAACGGTACAATATGATATCATCTGCAAAAATACGATCACCATCTCGCACCAAGCCTTTACCTTTTAATACTACACTAACATAAAATTTATTTTCTCCAGTTTCCTGATCTTTAGAATAAATCTCAAGAAAAGAAGCATTTTTTCGAGTATCATCTTCTGTATATTGCTTTCTATACTCGTCCGAAGCTACTATAATACCTTGTCCCGGCCCTATCGGATAAACTATATCCTTTACCTCTTGAGGAGCATCTCCAGGAACAGCACTCGCATGTATCCACATATATCTGAAATAGTTAATACCAGATTCCAAATCCTGAAATCTAACACTCATCAAGATTTCATCATTACCCTTATTATCATAAGCAAATACATCAGCAAAATCCGGCTGTAAACGAAGCTTATCCGTTTTATTGAATTCAAAGCATTTAATGCAGTTTCAATATCACTGCTTCCACCATTCATTTTTTTTTCCACTCCAAAGATATACTTCAGCTTTCAAAGCCAATGTTGCCGGTTTTGACCACATAGCTCTTTGATCACCGAAATTGTCATCCGGATATAAAGACAAAGCTTTCTCCAAATCATCTTTTATCAGTTGGAAAACTTCCGTTTGGGGTCTTCTTTCTTTATAAAGGACTTCTGAATTTGTGTTTTCAATAGGATCTGTATGGATTATCAAATCCCCCCATGTACGAGTCATCACAAAATACATGAAAGCCCTCATTGTATAAGCTTGAGCCAACATTTTATTGCGGGAAGTCTCGTTATTAAAAGTCACATTGGGAGCATACTTTAAAAGAAGATTGCATGAATTGACTATCTGATAATAACGTATCCAGGATATAGGCATATTAGCTTGTGTCAACGTATTATAATAATAAATATCATATCCGCCATATCCACCGATACCTACAGTCAGTATTTCGCTACGCGCTTCCCCCAATATATACAAATCATGTTCAGCAGCTCCTCGTAACTGGACATAAATACCATTTAACGCACCCTTCACGTCATCTTCTGTCTGCCAGAAAGATTCATTCGTTATAAAGCTTATTGGCTTAAGGTCTAGTGCATCACAAGAAGCAAATGTCAGGACCATAAACAAAGCTATTGTACTATTTATTATATTTCTAATTTTCATAACTTTACTTTATTAAAATGATACATTTGCACTAAAAATAATATTTCTCGGCATAGCATATCTACCATTATCCTGTCCACCTTCTTCTGGATTAAGACCAGAATATTTAGTAAAATAGTGCAGATTATTTCCCGTAACCGTAAACCGAAGTCCGCTTAAACGAATCTTTTGTATGATATTTGCAGGAACTGTATAACTTAAAGAAACTTCTCTAATGGCTAGAAAATCTCCTGATTCATGATACAAAGAGCTACCTCGGATAGCATTCTGCTGTCCACGATCACCATGCCAATAGAATCTCGGCATGTCCGCTTTGTCACCTTGTTCTTTCCAGGAGCGATTTACGACATCTTTCGTCATATTATTATCACCCTGCCAATTATAATCCAAAAACTTTGCAAATTATATATGGTATGACCCAATGTAAAATCAAGTCTGCAATACAAATCGAACCCTTTATAAGATAGAGAAGTATTAATACCCCCAGTCCAATCCGGATAAATATTACCAACATATACACGGTCTTTACTGTCAATCACACCATTACCATCAGTATCTTGCCACTTTGCATCACCACCATATTTGGTTTTATCAGGGACTGTAATAACATTATCTATCGGCTCATTAGCATTCTGTGCTTCCTCATCAGTAGAATATACACCTATCATCTTATAGGCAAACAAATCTCCAATTCGTCCTCCTTCCTGTAAACCACCTTGCCAAGTATGTTTACCCAGTTTAGCATCCCAAATGTACTCACCACCAATCCGATTATTTTCAACCCCATTATCTGGCAGCTTCAATATTTTATTGGTCACCTTCGAGGCATTAAAACCTAATGACCATTGAATAGAACTGGATACCGGTAATATTCTTGCATTCATTTCCAACTCAATACCTCTATTTTGTAAACGCCCTAAATTAGTGAAAATAGAGCCAAAGCCTGTAGAATGAGGTAAAGTGCGATTTGTCAGCAAATTATCTGTGGTACGATTGAAATAATCAAAGATAAAGTTTAACCGATTATTAAAAAAGGAAATATCAGTACCGATATCAAATGTCTTAGACTCCTCCCAACTCAAGTCTTGATTTGCCATAGTTCCCATAGTGATACCTGCATTACCTAAATATTTAGATCCTACACTATAACTACCTTGAGCCGTATAATCCCCCAAGCCTGAAATATTACCATTTACTCCATAGCTGGCACGCAATTTCAGACGCATTAGATTCTCAGGCATAAATGACCAGAACTTTTCTTTATCCACATGCCACCCTAATGACACGCCAGGAAAAAATCCCCCATTTGTTGTTCGTACCCAAATTGGAAGCACCGTCATATCTTGCAGATACAGAAATCAAATATTTATCCTTATAATCATACCCTATACGAGCAAAAATACCTTGCATAGATCGCTCTGTAATAGAACTACTCACACTTACAGGAACACTTGAGGCATTCAAAGTAGGAATCAAATCAGTAGAAGCACCTCTACCAGCAGCTGCTAAACGGGCCTCTTTCCTAAAATAATAAGCATAACCAGCTGTTACATTCAAATTGTGTTTTTCATTGAAAGATTTAACATAGTTGAATACAGCATCTGCCTGATATTGCCGCCATTTGTAAGTATCAGCATTTGCATTTCTTGTAGTTATATAATCTCTCGGTCCATTCCAAAAAGCATCCCAAAAAGTATAGTTATTACTGTTCACTTCAAATAAAGAAAGAGCTGGTTTGAAAGACAATCCTGGCAATATAGTCCAATCTGCATCTACTCCTATTGATAAATTCTGATAGTCATACTCTCTTTGTGCCTTGTTCATATGATATACAGCATTTCCCAGATACTGGGCAGCTCCTGGAGCCAGACTACCATCTTCAAATCTGAATTTAGTGGTAGGTGAGGCAGCCGGTGAACGATAGAATGTTGCATCTGCAGCTAATGGAGAACCATACGTAAACGAGTTTGAATAAGTAGTTCTAGCTGAAATTTTCAAATTATCCCGTGCTTGCAAAGAACCATTCAAACTAAAATTATACCGTTTATATGAAGTTGTAATAACAGTTCCTTCATTAGTCATATACCCTAATCCCATATTAAAGGTAGCCTTTTCCGTTCCACCTGAAACTTCAATATGGTGATTATGAGAAAAACCAGTACGATAAATTTTATCCTGAAAATCAGTATCTGAGTATAACAATGTCTTACTCGGATCTACTGGATCTGGCATTGATTTCCACCCTTGATCTAATTTATAGCGATTCTCATCAGTCAAGTATTGAGTAGAGAAGGCAGTATTATTAGTCAGATCATTTCCTGTTCCATAACCTAAATGTCCTATCAATCTTTGTTCGGTAGCTTTTCCAAATTTCGCTGGTGAAATCATACCTTTCCTCATAAGGGTCAAAAATTCTTCAGCATTGGCAAATTCATATTTTTTACCAATATCAGAAATTGTCAGATTATATCTATATTCAACTCTGGTTTTACCGGCCTTCCCCTTTTTAGTAGTAACAATTACAACACCATTTGAACCTTGGGCTCCATAAATAGAAGTAGCAGCAGCATCTTTCAGAATTTGGATGGATTCAATATCTTCCGAAGCTATATGAACCATATTCGCCCTCATAACACCATCAATAATATATAGTGGAGTAGCACCATTAGGATTATTAATGGAAGTACCACCACGGACTATAATACGAGGTTCTGCACCTGGTTGCCCTGAAATACTTTGCACACGTACACCAGACACTGTACCTTGTAAGGCTGAAGCTGCATTTGCATAGGTACATTCTTCAAAGCCTCTTTATCAAGCTTGGTCACAGATGTCGTAATCTTCTCACGAGACTGAGAACCATACCCAATGACTACAACTTCCTCCATTTGGGTGGCATCCTCTACCATCACTATTTTATAGTTACTCTTATTGGCAGATACCTCTTGAGTTTTCATTCCCAAATAAGAAAATAACAAGGCACGACTATCAACTGGAATACTAAAACTAAAATTTCCATCCAAATCAGTAACAACACCTAATGAAGTTCCTTTAACTTGTACAGCTACCCCCACCAATGGTTGTCCATATTCATCCATCACATTTCCTTTTACTGTTTTCTTTTTCTGATTGATTAGTGGATAATACAGACGGAGTATCTTCCGATGCATATACACTTCCCACACTCAAAACAGTAAAAAGGAAAATATAAAATGCCCAATGTAATATCCTGCTATTAGATTTAATGTCTATTGTTTTCATTTTTTTTGATTATTTGTGTTTCAAACTATTATTAGATTCACCACTGTATAATTACTTTCTTCTTATTTCCATTATTCCTCCTTTCTCTATCAATTAACAAAATCTGTTTCTATGTCAGAAACAAAGCACTTTTTCACATCAATCTTCCCATATTTCACCTCAATGAAAGGTTTACCATCTTTTAGACCAACATTACCAAAACCTGTTTCCGTCGACAAAAAAGACGTAAAATCATCACCTATCCTTGAATCAATATATAAAGTAGAATCCACTGCATCATACTGTATTCCAGTCAAAGCTTGGAGCATAGCATAACTAGACATTGCACGGGCATACCATGCCCCACATTCATATTCATTAAATGGGTTACGTACTCTTCCATCATACCGATCACGACAAGTACGGACAATATCAAGTCCTTTCTCAACCTCACCTTCAAACATCAAATGAGAAGCCACTTGATATTCAATACCTGTCCATACCTCATTGGAGTAAACAAAAGGAAGTTGTAACTTTCCTCCTTTGGGCCATGAACATAATAATAAGCCTCCTTCATCACCTAAGCAAAAGTCGAGCGCTGAGGATTTACATGTTTTCTGAGATTCCTCTTTAAATTATATTTATGAACAGACAATAAATGACTTAATATTTTCTTTCTATCTATAGCCTCGTCCAGTCCACAGACCAAAGAAAGCCATGCTCCTACTACTCCATCAGATAAACAGCCTTTTCCGTATTGATATTTCGGCCCTTCCTTTTCCAATAAATCCAAACCCTCTTTCGAATAATTAGAATTGACAGACTGTACTTTCGTCGGATCAGAAGCCTGCAACTCCTTCCAACGAATATTTTGAATAAAATATTCACCGTCGTACAATTGATTTTCCATGTAGTCAATACTCTTATCTAGCAACTCTCTATATTCTGTCATATCTTTCTCCAAATGTTCACCCATAGCAACAAATGCTTGTAATGCGCCAGTATAGTAACTATTAATCATACCACTAGGCCCCCAAAATTCAATGTCATAAGTATTATGATGAGGTTCCTCTATAACACCTTTCCTTTTAGGATCCCACGTATTAATGCAATAATCAAGACTATTCTGTACGTATGAATAAATCAACTTCAACCATTCGTCATTACCATATATATGCCAATCACGGTATACTTTCATAATACCACCTAACTGCCCATCAGCTGCTGCATGAAAATTATGTCTGATGGGTCGGATAGGAAGTGCAGAGCGAAATGCTTGGTGCCCATTCTTAGCTTGACTAACAAAAAATTCCGTTTCCCTCAGTGTTCTTTCCATTTTAGGAAACAAATGAGGTATAGCTTGAGCATAATTCCAAACATGTGTACAAGAACCATAGCAAGAGCCATATTCATTACCGCAACCTTCCCAATTCCACATCCGACCATCGTATTGCCGAAAAATCGTAGGTGATTTTAATATAGTAAGATTAGCAGCAACAGCTTCAACAACTTCAGCAGGCAAAGTTGTAGCATAAAATGCATCAGTAAACAGCTCTGTTTTTTCTTTCAACGTATTATAATTTTTCATCCAATAGTCTGCGACTTCCTCTATATTTGCAAATCTACTGCTATACCAGGGACGGTATTTATCGGACAACTGAATGGAAGTATCAATATAGCCTGCGGGCTCTCCTCTTTCATTAACTACAGGTACGATAGGTACATCTACATCATCAATCGGTTCCAATCCCTCACGAACTAATGAGAAAGGAACGTACCATGCCATATATAAACGGATTGTCTTTGACTCTCCCGGTTGCAATCTAAACGGTACATACAAGGAAGCTCCGGGAGCATCCGCCATATTAGCAGGATTTTCTTTAATTACCCCACTGCTCATCTCATTCCAGCACATCGTGAATGAGTCAAAAGACCATCCTCTAAACCAACAATAATTAACCTTAGTTTCCGGTTCATCTGTAAAGATTGCAAAATCAGCCTGATGAAACGGCTGCGTTTCTGTTCCTTTCTGTGATATTATAAAACCATTTTCAATTGGCCTAATAGATGCTCCTCCATTACGAATATCTACAAAGTTCTTTGAATTATAAGAAAATATGGCTTCTACTTCTTTAGCATATTTATTTTTAAACGTATATTCAAAACCAGCAACTGGAAGCCCTGAGTTATTTTCATCTGTAGGAATAAATGGATTCCAAACCTTCATTGTCACGTCCATCTTCAGTTCATCGTCACTCATTCTCAATTTGGCAAAAGGGAATTTTTACTTCAAAATCACAATCTTTAAATCGAGGTAATCCCCACGTGCCGCCGTATCCTTTTGTTGACTGTGGTTGGCCAAATTTTTCCAATCCGGTACTTGTCCTTCCACAACAATACTACCATTATCTACCCCTTTCAAATATAATCCGGCAAACATTGTCGGTTCATTCAACATCTCAGTTTTATGCCTAATATTCATATTAGAAATTGCACCACTACCTTCTACACAAAACATTCCCGTCCCCAAGTCCCCAA
>ENA-OQDX01000049-OQDX01000049.1-human-gut-metagenome-genome-assembly--contig:-NODE-49-length-13689-cov-0.889839_pt1 | contig 13689 bp, 12 predicted proteins | sample MGYA00242788_ERZ504621 | MGnify/ENA primary metagenome ERZ504621 (study PRJEB26092, sample SAMD00036303) | human gut metagenome | host: Homo sapiens | study: EMG produced TPA metagenomics assembly of... | reverse complement strand
CTTGGAAGTATCATGCGTAGGCCGCTCATTAGGCAACGATGTATCGAAAGTTCTCATTGCCCGCCACCCGGAACTGCAAGGCAGCTACCTCACCGAAATAGGCTCCATCGTTTCGGCCGCCTGCCTGGCACACGACTTGGGAAATCCTCCTTTCGGACATTCGGGAGAACGAGCTATTTCCACCTTTTTTTCTGAAGGAAAAGGAATGTCCCTGAAGGGCCAACTGACACCTTCCCAATGGGAGGACCTTACCCACTTTGAAGGGAATGCAAATGCGTTCCGCCTGCTTACCCACCAGTTTGAGGGAAGGCGACAGGGAGGATTTGTACTCACCTACTCCACCTTGGCAAGCATCGTGAAATATCCCTTTTCATCGAGTCTTGCAGGCAAAAAGTCAAAATTCGGTTTCTTCATCACAGAGGAAGAAAGTTTTCGCCGCATAGCAGAAGAGTTGGGTATGGAGAAGCAGAACGATGCCCCGTTGAAATATGCCCGCCACCCGCTGGTCTATCTGGTGGAAGCCGCCGATGACATCTGCTACCAGATGATGGATATTGAGGATGCTCACAAACTGAAAATTCTGACTACACAAGAAACCAAAGAGTTGCTTCTTTCTTATTTCTCGAAAGAGCGCCAAGCACACCGGCTCAAAACGATGGAGATAGTAAGTGACACCAATGAACAAATAGCCTATCTGCGTTCCAGCGTTATCGGACTGCTTATCGGCGAATGCGTGCAAGCCTTTGTAGACAATGAAGAAAAGATTCTGAAAGGAGAATTTGAAGGAAGCCTCATCAACCATATATCCGAGGTACCAGCCAATGCCTACAAGCACTGTGCAGACATCTCCCTGAAGAGGATTTACCGTTCACGCGATGTACTGGACATTGAACTTGCCGGTTTCCGCATCATCAGTACCCTGCTCGAACTGATGATTGACGCCGTGCGTTCTCCGGAAAAGGCATATTCGCAACTGCTCATCAATCGCGTATCGGGCCAGTACAACATAAAAGCGCCTGCACTCTACGAAAGAATACAGGCGGTATTGGATTACATCTCCGGAATGACGGATGTATTTGCACTCGATTTATATAGGAAAATAAACGGGAATAGCTTGCCAGCGGTATAACAGACGACAAACATTCCTCCGGATAGTCCTATGATACAACCTTATTTGCTCCCGACGTAAGCTTGCACGCCTCCGGTTCGCTCGCTATGAACGACTCGATGTGGCGAATGCGCTTTTCTGCCAAAATCTCGTCCACGGCAATTAGGATACCCGTTTCCTCCACATCTCCGAAACCGTAATTGATGGCTGTACCGAACATACGCATGGTAGGGCTGAGACTCATATAGGCATTCACCAGCGGGGGAATATTATACCCCGCCTTACGGATTTCACAATTCAAAATCTTATAGTCTTCCTTAAAAGAGTCTTTACAGAAGAGAGCCGCCAATTCATTCTCGTCCGATTCCAGAAGCAACGGCTTCATCGGAGTAATCAGGTTGTCCTTATCCGCAAAATGTTTCCGAAGGAAATAAAGAATCTTATCACGGCTCTGACGATGATAGCTGGGATACATAGTCACCTTTCCGAAGAAATACTTCACATTGGGCATGACTACGGTCAGTGCGCCCAAACCATCCCACAGATTATCCAACGCAAACAGACCTTTACTGTCTGCACGCGTAGACTGATACTCCAACGTAACGAACGAACGTCCTAACTCGATGGTCGTAGGAAGATAGTCCTTCAAAAACTTATCCGAAAAGTTAAACATATGGGCAGTTGCCAGAATAGGGGCACCATGTTCATCAAAACGCACATCCGTACCTAAGATATAACGGTATCCACCCAAAATTTCTTCTGCTTCCGGATTCCAGACAATCAACTGCTTGTACGGGTTGTCCATGATGTCATATTCATCAATATCCATAGACTTGCCCGTTCCTCCTCCCGCAGCACGGAATGCAATCTCGCGCAAACGGCCGATCTCCTTCATTGTATTCGGAGAGTCTTGGGCAGTAATGATATATATCTGATTATGACTTCTATTGGTCATGCGCAGACGCTTTTCCTCAGTCAACTCCGCTTTCAACAGCTCCTTGCTTATCGGTGCAATAACATCTTCCATATTTTTCTGTTAGTAGTTCTTCTTTAATATAAATACGGTCTCTCTACAATTTATATACAATATCCTTCACATATTGCGCCCATCCGGCCGGGCTTTTCGATTTGTCGAAAGTTTGCCAGGGGATAGGCTTCCCTATGGTGATGGTAAATGTTTTATGGCGATTCTTCAGCATTTCATCTGCCAGGTAAAGCATGGCGATATTGAACTTGATGCCCAACATCTTACAAAAATTGGCAAGATTATAAAAGAAGTTGGAGTTCCGCCCCTCGAAGTGGATGGGAACTACATCACGGTGGGCTTCGACACTCTTCACGATAAAGGTCTTTTTCCAATCCAAGTCACGGATGACCCCATTCTGCCTACGCGAACAAAGCCCTGCGGGAAACATGATGAGCTGATTGTCCGAAGCAAATCCCGCCTCCACCATTCTGGGGAAGTCTTTGGCCTGCTTTCCCGTCTTGTTGATGGGGATGCAAAGCGGCGCCAGTCCGTGCAGGTTCATCAGCAGGTCGTTGACCATATATTTCACCTTGCCACCATAAAAGGAGCCCAGGACATAACCCAGTGCCACTCCATCCTGCCCACCCAGGGGATGGTTGGACACAAAAGTATAAAGCCCTTCTTTAGGCAGATTTTCCTCCCCCTTTACCACAATATTGGCATCAAGGAACTCCAGACAAGCTTTCAGGAAATCTACACCGACTTTATCTTTCGACTCCCGCAAAAAGACATTCAATTCCTCTTGATGAACGATGTGCTTCAAATAAGAAACCACGAACTTGGGGATATACTTAGACTGCTTCGGAGCCTTTTCCCGAAGTATCTTGTCTATGTCAATCAAAAATAAAGAGTCGTCAGCCATTCTTCTTTTGATGAAATGAATGCGCAAAATTAACTCATCTTTTTAATTAATCGCAAAAAAATGACAGAAAACTGCACCCGAAATCTATCAAATAGCACCTAAAAACTGTCAATTGATAGTTTTTCCCCTAAAGTATGTTTGAAATCCGTCTGCCTGAAAGAGAAAACTTCCGTAAACTTGCAATATCAAGATTAACGAAAAAAAACATAGCACATATGAACAATATAACATTTAAAAAAAGACCTGCTCGGAGTTCAAGACGATTTATTGCGTTTTGCATACAAACTTACTTCCGACCGTGAAGAAGCCAACGACCTCTTGCAGGAAACATCCCTGAAAGCTCTGGATAACGAAGAGAAGTATACGCCCGATACTAATTTCAAAGGATGGATATACACCATCATGCGCAAATATCTTCATCAACAATTACCGCAAAGTGGTGCGTGACCAGACTTTCGTGGATACCACGGACAATCTCTATCACCTGAACCTGCCGCGCGACGCCGCTTTTGAAAGCACAGAAAGCGCATATGACCTGAAAGAGATGCACCGCATTGTCAACGCCCTTCCACGGGAGTACAAGATTCCCTTCTCCATGCATGTCTCCGGCTTCAAATACCGCGAAATTGCAGAGAAGCTAGGGTTGCCCTTAGGCACGGTAAAGAGCCGCATTTACTTCACCCGCCAAAAACTACAACAAGACTTGAAGGATTTTGTTTAAGCACTCAGCATATAAAACCAGTGATTTCCATAAATTAAGAAGAGTACAGATTTTAGTTGTATCAAAAGAGAGAAAGGCAGGCCGGGACAATCCCGCGTCTGCCTTTCATGGTCTCGCCCCTTGTATTTCGTACACAAACTCATTCAAGCCGTTACGCTTTGCGATAATATTATTTACAAAAATCAGGATAGCAATCTCTGGCTACATCCCACTTTTCCACCTATCCGAGGCACTGAAAGCTAACCAAAGCCACCCGAAAACTGCCAATTGTTAGATTTTACCCCAAAGAGAGTTTGATTTCCGTCTATCAAAAAGAGAAATCATCCGTAGCTTTGCATCATCAATAAAACGAACAATAATTTAAAAAACATCCATTATGAATAATAGAACATTTACCCAAGACCTACTCGGAGTTCAAAACGACTTATTACGCTTTGCATATAAATTAACCTCCGACCGCGAAGAGGCCAACGACCTGCTTCAAGAGACATCCCTGAAAGCTCTGGACAATGAAGAGAAGTACACACCTGATACCAACTTTAAAGGATGGATATATACCATCATGCGTAATATTTTCATCAACAATTACCGTAAAGTGGTACGTGACCAGACATTTGTAGATACCACAGACAATCTCTATCATCTGAACACGCCGCACGACCTCACACTCGACAGCACAGAAGGCGCCTACGACCTGAAGGAAATGCACCGCATTGTCAATGCCTTGCCACGTGAGTACAAGATACCTTTCTCCATGCATGTCTCCGGTTTCAAGTACCGTGAAATCGCAGAAAAGCTGAACCTCCCACTTGGAACAGTAAAGAGCCGCATCTTCTTTACCCGCCAGAAACTGCAACAGGAACTGAAAGATTTCAGATAAGAGAATACGGCAACCTAAGAATTGTTTATTAATTGGCCGGATAAAAAAGTAAATATGCTTATCTTTGGGCAATCATGGGACACAAACCAAGATACCTAAAGAAAAACCGAGTAATTAATAAACAACATGAAGAAACAGACAATCATTACAGCCTGCACATTTGCAGCAATGACAATGGCTACTCCTGCCATTTTTGCCGTACAGCCGGCCATGAGTAACCACGTATGCGCCTCCGACGCTATCAAGAAAGACAACCGACCGGTAGAATCAAAACGACTGTTCTGTTCCAAAGCCGTAGAAGAACAAATTCAACGGATACAGCAGCTGCTGAAAAATCAGAAGCTGTCATGGATGTTCACTAACTGCTTTCCCAACACGCTGGACACCACCGTCCATTTCCGCAAGGACAAGAAAGACGGGAAGCCCGACACATTTGTCTACACCGGAGATATCCATGCCATGTGGCTCCGCGACTCAGGTGCGCAGGTGTGGCCCTACGTACAGCTGGCCAATGAAGACAAGGAACTGAAGACGATGCTTGCAGGAGTCATCAACCGCCAATTCAAGCTGATTAATGTAGACCCGTTTGCCAACGCCTTCAACGACGGCCCCATCCCCGACGGACACTGGAAAACCGACCTTACCGACATGAACGACGAGATGCACGAGCGTAAATGGGAAATCGATTCACTGTGTTATCCGCTACGCCTTGCCTACCATTACTGGAAAACGACCGGTGATACAAGCATCTTCGATGCCGAGTGGATAAAAGCAATCCAAAACATCCTGACCACCTTCCGCGACCAACAGCGCCGTGACGGACGCGGTTCCTACCATTTCCAGCGGGTAACTGAACGCGCACTGGACACGATGACCAACGACGGCTGGGGCAATCCGGTGAAACCCGGTCGGACTGATTGCATCTTCTTTCCGCCCTTCCGATGACGCCACCACCTTCCAATTCCTGATACCCTCCAACTTCTTCGCCGTATCTTCGCTGCGTAAGGCAGCCGAGATTCTGACTGAAGTCAATAACCGCCCGGAGCTTGCAAAAGAATGTACCGACCTGGCCGGAGAAGTAGAAACCGCCCTACGAAAATACGCTACCTACAACCATCCCAAATACGGCACCATCTATGCCTTCGAGGTAGACGGTTTCGGCAACCACCTTCTGATGGACGACGCCAATGTACCGAGCCTTATCGCACTGCCCTATCTGGGCGATGTGGACATCAACGATCCTATTTACCAGAACACCCGTCGTTTCGTATGGAGCGAGGATAACCCATACTTCTTCAAAGGTACGGCAGGCGAAGGCATTGGAGGTCCGCACATCGGCTACGACATGATTTGGCCGATGAGCATCATGATGAAAGCCTTCACAAGCCAGAACGATGAAGAGATTAAAACTTGCGTGAAGATGTTGATGGATACAGAAGCCGGAACCGGCTTTATGCACGAGTCTTTCCACAAAGACAATCCCGCCAAGTTCACCCGCGCCTGGTTTGCATGGCAAAACACATTGTTTGGCGAACTCATTCTAAAACTGGTGAACGAGGGCAAGCTAGACTTGCTGAACAGCATACAGTAAAAAAACATTTATCCCCCCCTGGATTCTGTGGATGAATGTAATAATCAACACTCCAGGGGGAATATTATCACTCCTCCCTCCCATCATCTTCCGGTAAGTAGTAACGTTCACAAAATAGACGGGAAGTTAACAAAAAAAAGTTTCAGAAGTTAATACTAAAACAAGAAAGAGTTTAACGAAAAGAGCTTTTATCCCAAACTTTGGTTTTTACAAACCAAGCCTGGGGATAGAGAAACCAAGTCTTGGTTTAGATATCCGCAAAGCTGGGAAAGAAGTTTCCCACCCAAGACACCATTCCACCAACAAGCGACTTTCAAACCAAAGACCGTCATCCTCAACCGAATCTTTTCAAAAGAGACTACACGAATCCCCCACCAGCAAAGCGTTTCAAAAGCAGCTTCATTATCAAATGAATAAGCTATCAACAAGGTGTTGAAAACTTCTTCCTAAGATTTTAGTTAAAAGATTGTGGGGAATTGTGGGGAAATGTGTATTTTTACCGTCGCTTATTATAATAAGGTGAGAAATGATACAATTTTTAGGTAATATCGAGGCTAAGGTGGATGCAAAAGGAAGAGTTTTCATCCCGGCCACCTTCCGGAAACAGCTGCAAGCCGCTTCTGAAGAAAGACTCGTGTTGCGTAAGGACGTGTATCAGGATTGCCTGGTGCTCTACCCGGAAAGTGTATGGTTTGCCACTCAAAACCAACTTCGCTGCCGACTGAATAAATGGAACGCCAAACAACAAATGATTTTCCGCCAGTTCGTAAGTGACGCGGAAGTCATGCCCCCTGACGGGAACGGACGCATCCTGCTCCCAAAACGTTACCTGCAAATGGCGGGTATACAAAGTGATGTCCGCTTCATTGGTGTGGACAACACAATAGAAATCTGGCTAAGGAACGTGCCGACCAACCATTCATGAACCCCGACGAGTTCAGCGAGGCTCTTGAAGAACTGCTGGGAGACGATAATATTTGTTGTAACGAAAATAAGCTATAAACAACAGATGATGAAAGAAGAAACAACATATCACATCCCCCGTATTGCTGATGCCGAGCGTAGATGCAATGAACATCCGTCCGGACGGCACGTATGTAGACGTAACGTTTGGTGGAGGAGGACATTCGCGCGAGATACTGTCCCGCCTGGAAGACGGTGGCCGGCTGCTGAGCTTCGACCAGGACGAGGATGCGGAACGCAACATTGTGAACAACCCGCATTTTACATTCGTACGCAGCAACTTCCGCTACCTGCACAACTTCCTACGCTATCACGGCATCGAAAAAGTGGATGCCATACTTGCCGACCTCGGCGTATCTTCCCATCACTTTGATGACAGCGAACGGGGATTCTCCTTCCGCTTCGACGGGGCACTGGATATGCGTATGAACAAGCGTGCCGGCCTGACCGCTGCCGACATCGTGAATACCTACGAAGAAGAAAAGCTGGCCGATATTTTTTATCTGTACGGCGAGCTGAAGAACAGCCGGAAACTGGCATCTGTCATCGTTAAGGCACGGGCTACGCAGAGAATTGCCACCATCGGCGAATTTTTGGAAATCGTCAAGCCACTCTTCGGCCGCGAACGCGAGAAGAAAGAACTGGCAAAAGTATTCCAGGCATTGCGCATTGAGGTAAACCAGGAAATGGAAGCACTGAAAGAAATGCTGTATGCGGCAACAGAAGCGCTAAAGCCGGGAGGCCGCCTGGTGGTGATAACCTATCACTCCCTGGAAGACCGTATGGTGAAGAATATCATGAAAACCGGCAACGTGGAAGGCAAGGCCGAAAAAGATTTTTTCGGGAACGTATTGACCCCGTTCCGGCTAGTCAACAACAAAGTGATTGTACCGGACGAGGAAGAGATAGAGCGCAATCCGCGTTCGCGCAGCGCCAAGCTGAGAATTGCAGAAAGAGTAATGAATGATTAGTGACTATCAATGGAAAAGAAGCAAGAAGAAAAGAATACGGAAAAGGTGAAAAAACGCACCTCACTGAAGAACATCATCGGAGGCGACATTCTGGCCACAGACTTCTTCCGCCGCCAAGCCGGATTGTTGTTCCTTATCATGGTGCTTATCATTATTTACATCAACAACCGTTACGAATGCCAACTGCAACTGATAGAGATAGACAATCTTAAAAAAAGAGCTGATAGACATCAAGTACGATGCCCTGACACGCAGTTCGGAATTGATGGAGCGGAGCCGCCAATCACGCATCGAGGAATACATCGCCACCAAAGAAAGCGATTTGCAGACTTCCACTAATCCACCGTACTTACTAAAATAATGGAGAATTGAGGATTAAAGTAATTTCAATAGTACATCGTAAATCGTTAAATCGTAAATAACATTGGCTGTAAATAAAAAAAAACATAATGACCCGTTACTTCTTCGTCGTCCTACTCATGGGGCTGGTGGGGATAGCTATTGTTGTAAAAGGTGCCATGATTATGTTTGCCGAGCGACAGTACTGGCACGATGTAGCCGACCGCTTCGTAAAAGAGAATGTAACGGTGAAGCCCCAACCGGGGAAATATCCTGTCCTCGGATGGCAAACTGATGGCAAGTTCGCTGCCAGAATATAAAATATATATGGACTTCATGTCCGGCGAAAGGGACGAGAAACGCCGCAAAAAGGACCAGCAGCGCAAGGATTCTATCTGGAAAGCCAATTTCGATTCTATCTGTATCGGGCTTCATCAGATTTTTCCGGACATCAGTGCCGCCACCTTCAAAAGCCATCTGCGCAAGGGGCGGGAGATGAAGAGCCGGAACTACAACATTCTTCCCAACCGCAACCGGCGCATCTCTTACATTCAGTATAAGGAAGCCAAGCGGTTACCCGTATTCAAGATGAACAAGTACAGAGGCGGGTTCCACGAACAGATATACAACCAGCGTAAAAAGCCATTCGGTTCTTTGGCAGCCCAAACCCTGGGCCGTCTCTATGCCGATACAGCCATGGGAGCCCGTAACGGCATTGAACTGGCCTTCGACACCCTGCTGAAAGGACGGAACGGTATTACCCACCGTCAGAAGGTGATGAATAAATACCTGAATATCGTAGACCTTCCCCCGGTAGACGGTTGTGACATCATATCCACCCTCGACGTAGGCATGCAGGACATCTGCGAAAAAGCCCTGGTGGACAAGTTGAAGGAAATCAATGCCAACGTCGGGGTAGCCGTACTGATGGAAGTGGCTACCGGAGAAGTAAAGGCCATTGTCAACATGATGAAAGCCGGAGACGGCAATTACTACGAAATGAACAGTAATGCCATCAGCGATATGTTGGAACCGGGCTCCACCTTCAAGACAGCCTCCATCATGGTGGCGTTGGAAGACGGCAAGATAACCCCGGATACCGAGGTAGACACGGGCAACGGTATTATGAATATGTACGGCAGCAAGATGAGAGACCACAACTGGCACCGGGGAGGTTATGGAAAGATAGATGTGACACGTATTCTGGAAGTTTCTTCCAATGTGGGTGTCTCCTACCTCATCGACAAGCACTACAAGGATAATCCGCAGAAGTTCGTGGACGGTTTGAAGCGCATGAGCATCGACCAGCCGCTTCATCTGCAAATACCCGGTGAAGGGAAACCCAACATCAAAGGGCCTAAAGAGCGTTATTTTGCCAAAACGACTTTGCCGTGGATGAGTATCGGTTACGAAACCCAGGTACCTCCCATAAACATACTGACCTTCTACAATGCCATAGCCAACAACGGGGTCATGGTACGCCCCAAATTTGTGAAAGCAGCGGTAAAGGACGGTGAGGTAGTGAAAGAATATCCTACGGAAGTAATCAATCCCAAGATATGCTCCGACCATACCCTGACACAAATCCGCGAAATCCTTCGGAAAGTGGTATCGCAAGGATTGGCAAAACCTGCCGGCAGCAAACAGTTCTCCGTATCGGGCAAGACGGGTACGGCACAGATTTCACAAGGAGCCGCCGGATATAAGTCGGGACGGGTGAACTACCTTGTAAGTTTCTGCGGATATTTCCCCTCGGAAGCACCCAAATACAGTTGCATCGTTTCCATCCAGAAGCCTGGGTTACCAGCTTCAGGCGGTCTGATGGCAGGTAGTGTCTTCGGGAAAATAGCAGAAAGAGTTTATGCCAAAGACCTGCGTTTTGACATACGCAGTGCCATAGACAGTACCACCAATGTGATTCCTCCCGTGAAAGCCGGAGAGATGAACGAAGCACTCCTTGTACTGAATGATTTGAAAGTGCCCGTTCAGAAACAGTTCGCCGGACAAAAGAAAAAGGAACAGTGGGGGCATACACAAGCAGCTCCGTCGGCAGTCATCCTGCAGGACCAGGACCGGCCTCGGGCACCGTGCCCAGCGTGGTAGGTATGGGAGCGAAAGATGCTGTCTACCTTTTAGAGAGCAAAGGACTGAAAGTAAGGCTAAACGGCGTAGGACGGGTGAGGAACCAGTCCATAGCAAGCGGTAGCCGGATAGTGAAAGGACAAACCATAGCCCTGACACTACGTTAACATGAGAATAAACAAGATTTGGATATACACTATATATAATAAGGTATGAGATTAAGTGATTTGTTGCAAACAATACAGCCGGTCCGGATTACCGGAAATACAAGCATGGAGATAACGGGGGGTGAATATAGATTCCCGCCTGATAGGAACCGGACATCTGTTCATGGCCATGCGTGGTACGCAGACCGACGGGCATGCCTATATTCCGGCTGCCATCGATAAAGGGGCTGTTGCAGTATTGTGTGAAGAATTGCCGGAAGAGCTTAAGGCCGGCATCACCTACATTCAGGTGAAAGACAGTGAAGATGCCGTAGGGAAAGTGGCTACCACTTTCTATGGTGACCCTACATCCAAGATGGAACTCATCGGCGTGACCGGAACCAACGGAAAAACAACCGTTGCCACCTTATTATATAATACTTTCCGCTATTTCGGCTACAAGGTCGGACTGGTTTCCACTGTATGCAATTACATCGACGACCTGCCCGTACCGACCGAACACACCACCCCGGACCCGATAACCCTGAACCGCCTGCTCGGAGAAATGGCAGATTCCGGCTGCAAGTATGCCTTCATGGAAGTCAGTTCCCATTCCATTGCCCAGAAGCGCATCAGCGGTCTGAAGTTTGCCGGCGGTATTTTCACTAATCTGACCCGCGACCATCTGGATTATCATAAAACGGTGGAGAACTACCTCAAAGCCAAGAAAAAGTTCTTCGACGAACTGCCAAAAGGAGCTTTCAGCCTGACCAACCTGGATGACAAGAACGGACTTGTGATGACGCAGAATACCCGTTCGAAGGTATACACCTACTCTTTGCGTAGTCTTAGCGACTTCAAAGGCAAAGTCTTGGAGTCTCATTTCGAGGGAATGTTGCTCGACTTCAACAATCACGAACTGGCAGTACGTTTCATCGGAAAGTTCAATGCCTACAACCTGCTGGCGGTATTCGGTACTGCCGTATTGCTTGGCAAGAAAGAAGAGGATGTACTGGTTGCCCTCAGCACGCTGCATCCGGTAACCGGCCGCTTCGATGCCATCCGTTCACCGAAAGGCTACACCGCCATTGTGGACTATGCGCATACTCCAGACGCCCTGGTCAATGTATTGAACGCCATTCACGGAGTGCTGGAAGGAAAAGGGAAAGTGATTACCGTTGTGGGCGCCGGCGGCAACCGCGACAAAGGCAAGCGTCCCATCATGGCCAAAGAATCCGCCCGCTTGAGCGACCGGGTCATCATCACCTCCGATAACCCGCGCTTTGAAGAGCCGCAGGACATCATCAACGACATGCTGGCGGGACTGGATAAAGACGACATGCAGAAAACCATCAGCATCACCGACCGCCGCGAAGCCATCAAGACAGCCTGCATGCTGGCACAGCCGGGAGACGTGATTCTCGTTGCAGGCAAGGGGCATGAGAATTATCAGGAGATTAAAGGCGTGAAACACCATTTTGACGACAAAGAGATATTAAATGAGATAAATGTGCTGATATGCCAATGTGCTAATTGCCATGCGTCATGTAGGATATTCATTCCTTTACCAGCAGATATACCAGACTATCAATTAGCATATTGGCACATTAGCACATTAAACAATTAAATAATTAACATCATGTTATACTATTTATTTCAATGGTTAGACAAATATGACTTCCCCGGTGCGGGCATGTTTGGCTATACATCCTTCCGTTCGTTGATGGCAATCATTCTGGCATTGCTCATTTCGAGTATCTGGGGAGATAAGTTCATCAATCTACTGAAACGCAAGCAGATTACTGAAACGCAACGTGATGCCAGCATCGACCCGTTCGGCGTAAACAAGGTGGGAGTACCCAGCATGGGCGGTGTCATCATTATTTTTGCCATACTCATTCCTTGCCTACTACTGGGCAAATTGAGCAATATTTATATGATATTGATGCTGATTACCACAATCTGGCTGGGGTCGCTGGGCTTTGCCGACGACTACATCAAGATATTCAAGAAGGACAAGGAAGGCCTGCACGGTAAGTTCAAAATCATCGGTCAGGTAGGCTTGGGACTTATCGTCGGACTGACTCTCTACCTCAGTCCGCAGGTGGTTATCCGCGAGAACATAGAAATAGAGAAACCGGACGGACAGATAGAAGTGGTGCATGCCGCCAAGGAAATCAAGGCAACACAGACCACCATCCCATTCTTCAAGAGCAACAACTTCGACTATGCCGACCTAGTGGGCTTCATGGGTGAACATGCCCAGACAGCAGGTTGGATACTGTTTGTGATTATCACGATTTTCGTAGTTACCGCCGTCAGCAACGGAGCCAACCTGAATGACGGAATGGACGGAATGGCGGCAGGGAACTCTGCCATTATCGGACTGACCTTGGGAATACTCGCCTACGTATCGAGCCACATTGAATATGCCGGCTACCTGAATATCATGTACATTCCCGGCTCGGAAGAACTGGTAATCTTTATCTGTGCCTTCATCGGTGCACTTATCGGCTTCTTGTGGTACAATGCCTATCCGGCCCAGGTATTCATGGGCGATACGGGCAGTCTGACCATTGGAGGAATCATCGCAGTATACGCCATCATTATTCACAAGGAACTGCTGATACCCATCCTTTGCGGTATCTTCCTGGTGGAGAACCTTTCGGTCATCCTGCAACGCCTCTATTACAAGGCAGGCAAGCGGAAAGGCGTGAAACAACGTCTCTTCAAAAGAACACCGATACACGACCACTTCCGCACTTCCATGAGCCTGATAGAGCCGGGATGCAGCGTAGTATTCACCAAACCGGACAAGCTGTTCCACGAATCCAAAATCACCATCCGCTTCTGGATTGTGACGATTGTATTGGCAGCGATAACGATTATAACATTAAAGATTAGATAATAATTATTCAATATGCTAATGTGCAATGTGCTAATTGCCATGCGGCACGACAGCGCAGCTCATTAGCACATTGGCACATTAATCATATTAG
>ENA-OQDX01000048-OQDX01000048.1-human-gut-metagenome-genome-assembly--contig:-NODE-48-length-13710-cov-0.975042_pt1 | contig 13710 bp, 10 predicted proteins | sample MGYA00242788_ERZ504621 | MGnify/ENA primary metagenome ERZ504621 (study PRJEB26092, sample SAMD00036303) | human gut metagenome | host: Homo sapiens | study: EMG produced TPA metagenomics assembly of... | reverse complement strand
GGACGGACTTCACCACAAGCACATCGTTGGCATCCTCCACATCATCATCACTGCACGAGGTCAGTGCCATGTTCGACAGCAATGCGAATCCTGAGACCAGAAGATATATAATATGTTTTTTTCATAAATCTTATTCGTTTGAAATTTCGTTGAATCTGTTTTACCAATTGGGGTTCTGCTTCAGATTGCCATTCTTCTGAATTTCAGACTGCGGAATCGGATAGAGGTTGTACTTCTCGTCCCACTGGCGAGTCTTAGTCACCCGATTGAGAATCAAGTTGCCGTTTCCATCCAGTTTGAAGTCTGCCACATCCACATTCTTGAAGAACTCGGCACCCTTCTTCCAGCGACGTACATCCCAGAAGCGCTGCCCTTCGAAAGCAAGCTCTACCATACGCTCACGCATGTAGCGCTCTTCAAAGCCATTGTTTCCTTGGAATTCAGGCATCATGATGTCCGGACGGTTACGAAGCACATTGACAGCCTCGTTGGCCGACATGCCAAAATCGCCCGGTTCGTCAGCATTGCCGTAGTAGTTGTACATGGCCTCCGCATAGTTGAGGTAAACCTCGGCCAGACGCATCACAATCCAGTTGTGGCGTGTTGTAGTCTGGTTGTTGGCTGTGGTGATACAATTGCCGTCCACAAACTTCTTCAAATAGTAGCCCGTGGGAGTTGCGCCGTACTTAGGAGCACCGTTGAAGCCGTTCTGATACGTCTCGATGGCAATCTGCTGAGCGGTGTTGGACGGCCAGAGGTCGCCGTTCTTCACTACAGTGAGTGCGAAACGCGGGTCGAGGCCATCGTATGGATTCTCGGCGGTCACATCGACATCTCCAGGATGTTTCTCCTTGAATGTCTTGCCATCGAACTGATATTCGTATGCGTCCACCAGTGCTTGTGTAGGGCAGTTACCGGAGTTACCGTTCTCCACACCCACAGGATAATTGTACTGTTCGAAGGTGTTGCTTGCCTGAGTGCCAAGAACAAAGATAAATTCAGGATTGGTGAATGTATCGTGCCCCCACAGGTTGGCATACTCGCTGAGCTTGTAGCCCCAGCGCTGTGCATTATCGATGATTACCTTGCTGGCAGCAGCGGCCTCTTTCCAAAGCTCCTTGCTATTGTCTGTATTGAACAAAGGTGAAGCCTGATAAAGTAGCACGCGTGCCTTCAGCGCAAGGGCAGCACCACGGGTGGCACGACCGATTTCCTGACCGGGAATGTCATTATACGACACGGGCAGGTATTCAGCCACGGCATCCAATTCATTGATGATGAACCTGAACACATCCTTGGCCGGAGTGCGTTCCACGCTGTTGGCCTGCTCATTGGTGAGGGTTGTGGTCACCAAAGGCACATCACCGTAGGCACGTACCAACTCGAAGTAAAAATAGGCACGAAGGAAACGCAACTCGTAAGGAAATATCTCAAACTGTTGTACCATGGTCTGATAGTCGGGATCATATTCATAATCCGACAGGTCTATCTTGTGGATGCGCTCAAGGTACATGTGTACCTGAGTGATGGCACGGTATGACTATCCCATGTAATTGAAAAAGGGTTCGAAGGAGTCCAACCACCGTTGAAATACTTGTGAATGGGCGAGAAGGAAAGTGCAAACTCAGACTCGTCTGTGGCACTGGCTATCATGGCGCCATTACCGTAGGAATTATCCTTGAATTCGCTCGGCATTTGTGCGTAGACATCGTAGACAAGAGCCTTGACACCATTGAGGGGACTGTTGTAGGTCCAGTCCTCGTCACGATTCGAAGCTTCGTTGTAATCCAGATCGGCGCAGCTGCAAAGGCTACTGCAACTATACCTAAAAAAGCATATTTTATCTTGTTCATAAATGTATTTTTAATTAGAAAGTTAATGTGACACCGATGTTGACACCCTTGAACATGGGATATGCCGTCGAAAGTACCTCGGCATCCATAGCGTCGACGTTGTCGAAGGAAAGAAGGTTCTCGCCCTGAACAAACACCTTGGCTGCGCTAAGAGAGAGCTTCGAGAGCACCGTTGCAGGAACTTTATAGTAAACCTCGATGTTACGCATCTTCAAGAAGTGGACAGGTTTGTACCATACGTTGCTTGCCTGGCTGTTGTTGCTGTTGTTCTGAGTTGTCAGACGTGGGTAGAGAGCGTTGTCGCCAGCCACATCCCAGCAGTTGTTGTAGTAGTCCACTGAAAGGTTGCCGTTGTCGGCCATACCACCCCATATGGCTGACGGCAGATACTTCATGTAGTTGCCAGTGCCCTGGAACCATGCGTTCAGACCGAAACCTTTATACTCAACACCGACATTGAAGGCATAGTTGAGTTCAGGGATGCCAGTAGCACCATCGAGACTGGTCACATCGAACTCGTTGATTACCTGGTCACCGTTGAGGTCTTGGTATTTGATGTCACCAGGGCTTACGGTAGAGTATTCCTGACGATAGCTGGCATCGATGTCGGCCTGATTCTTGAAAAAGCCTGCCGACTTGAGTCCCCATGCCTCGTTTACACGGTGGCCTACAGGGTTGCTCAGCGGATAAGTAGGTGTGCCGATATACTTGCTCACCTCATTGCGTGCCCACGACAAGTTGGCGCCCAAGTTGAGATTGAGGTCGGAAGTGATCTTCTTCGCATACTTGGCGCTTAACTCAAGACCGTAACTCTTGACTTCGCCAACATCGTTGTATGACGACTGTATACCCACCACCGATGAATTCTCATAGTTTGCAGAGAGCATGATGTGGCTGCGAAGCTGGTAGAAAGCATCCACAGAGATGTCAAGAGCATTTGCCAGACGAAGGTCGGTGCCCAAGTTGAAGCCTCGTAGATGTCTCCTGCGAGAAATCGGTGGTCGGGAAGGAGCCAAGCGATGCGCCCCATGTAGCGCCATAGTTGTTGCCGATAACCACATAACCGTGCGTAACATCCCATGTAGGAAGCCACATGCCATAGGTAGGCATATAATCGGTATGCTGGATGCCGGCCGATGCGCGCAACTTACCGTAGTTGAGCAGACCCTCGTTGTTGTCAGCGTAAATCCAGCCGAGCGACAATGTGGGTGAGAATGCCCACTTGGAGGGATAGGTACGGCTGGAGCCGTTACCCGCAAGCACAAGGTCGGCAACGTAGCGGTTCTGAAAATCGTAGTGGAAGACTCCCATGATGTTCTGACGATAGTAGGTGTTTCCACGTCCGTCAGTGCTCGAACCACTGTTATCATAAAGAACGGCAGCATTGAAGTGGTCGTTGTCGAAGAACGAACGTTTGTAGTTGAAACCCAGGGTAGCTTTTGCTTTCCACCACTGGCCGGCATTCCAGTTACTGAAGGTGAGGTTGGTCTCCTTGTTGCCGAATGTGTTCAGGGCTACGTTGTTCTTGTCACCAATGGCACCGGTGTAACGCTCATAGCCATACTGGTGTGACTTGTGCGAATTCTCCGCGTAAATCGACGAATTGGCATAACCGGCACTGACAAATACGCTCAGGCCATCGAGCAGGAAGTCGAGCTTTTGCGACAGCTTGGCATCCACCCACAGCTGGCGCTGATGGGTCTTGTAGAAGCCGGACTCCTGAATCTTGGCAATGGGGTTGGCATCACCGTACGCCTCGTTACCACCCCAGATACCTGTTGAGGTCTTGTAGGGGAAAGCACTTGCCGGCAGGTCGTAGACAGCAGCTGTAGCATCGTCAGCATTGAGGTCTGAGGGCCGCTTGCTCTCCTGGAACATACCGAAGAGGTTCACCGACATGAGAGTCGTGTTGGTGAGGCTGAAGTCGAGGTTGGTACGGATATTGGCCTTCGACTGGCGCAGCTGCGCATTGTAGTCTGCCTGCTTGGTATCCTTGAGAGCACCGCGCACATCGGTATAATCGATATGGGTGTAGTATTTCACCTTGTTCGTACCTCCGTACACCGAAACGTATGCATGGTCTTCCTCGGCAGTGTTCTTGAAAGTAAGGTCGCGCCAGTTCACGTTAGGATAGAAGTACGGATCGGAACCGTCCTTGAAGAGGTTAAGCTCCTGCTCGGTGTATGCGGCAGAGAGTCCGTCATTGCGACGGGCACGATTGAAAGCGCTGGCATATCCGTAACCGTCCACCATGTCTGCGAATTCAGGGTCGAACTGGAACTTATGGCTGTAGCCCACCTTGACACGTGTCTTGCCTTCAGCGCCACGCTTTGTCTTCACAAGTATAGCGCCATTGATACCCTCATGGCCAAGAAGTGCCGTGGCGGCAGCATCCTTGAGGACGGTAACGCTCTCCACCTCCTCTACACTGAGGCGGTCGATGGGACGCTCATAGCCATCGACGAGGATGAGAATGCCGGTATCGTTAAGCGTGTGAAAGCCACGAATATTAAACGTGGCACCCTTATTTTCATCGCCTGAGAAGCCGCCTTGCGATAGAGCCGTGAGGCCCGGCAGACGTCCATAGAGGGCCTGGGCAAGGTTAGTTGCCGAAGTCTGCTGCAATTCTTCGCCTGTGATTGTGGTAGCGGAAGCGGTGCTGAGGAAATTGCTTATTTCCACACCGTAACCCAAATCATAGGCATTTGCATTCTTGTCGTTGAGTTTTACCTGCGCATTTGCCGTGAGAGAGGCAACGGCAGTCGCAAGCATCAACATTCTATTTATATTCATATTCTATAAGTCTTATTGATGTTTAAAATCTGGATTACCAACCCGGGTTCTGGTTCAGGCCATAGCCCTTGTTGATTTCATCACGTGAAATAGGCGTGAGATACCATTTGTCAGTCCACTTGCTCGTCTGGTCGTCAGTATCCCACCATACGCGGATATTGTTGGTACAAGGTATCTTCTCATAGATACAGTTCGGCCAAGGTTCACCGGGTTCAAGGCTCGTGTTGCCATTGTAGTCGGCAGGATTCATCTTGTTGCCGTTGGCATCCTTGCGCCATACACGTAGCTGGTGTACCTGTTTCTTGAATATGTCAGACCTCTTGTAGCGGATGAGGTCATACCAGCGGGAGTCTTCATAACCGAACTCGCAAGCACGTTCCTTAAGGAGCTGCTCGATGAAGTTGTCCTTATTGGCAGTTAGGTTGAGCTCCGGATTCATGGCCTCTACCTTGCCAAGACCTACGCGTGCGCGCACCTTATTCATTTCGTCGCAGGCTTTCTGCAGATTGCCTGTCTGTGCGAGTGCTTCAGCGTAGCAAAGGTGAATGTCAGCCATACGCAGATAAGCAAAATTGGTCGGATAGTATGCTGCATAGCCGTTGTCGCGGAGATACTTGAACAGTTTCATGCGGGTAGACCATGGATTGTCGGTAACAGCAGGATTGAAGGTCTGGTCGACATTACCGCCTTGCCACATCTCGGTGCTCGAAAGCCCCTGATATTGCTCGACAAGATTGTTGCGATTCACTACCATTGTCTCGTAGAGACGCGGGTCGCGATTGACAAAGATATCTACGTTGTTGGGGTTATCAGTATTGAACACGTCATCGTAAGGGAAGTTACGACCGTCTGCCATACCAAACATTTCCATATATTCGAGGGTGAAGAGAGCCATACCGAACTCATCCATACCTTCTACATTCCAGTCACCATTCCAAGCGTTTGTGCCCAAACCGGCATGCACTTCAATCACCTTCTCGCTGTTACCACGAAACCAATAGGCGGCACGGAAAGCGTTGCAATAGTCTTGTTCACTGTCACCAGTGGGCTGTACAAGGGCGAAATAGTTGCCGTTGGTACTATTGGCCTGGAAGAAATCCTCACAAGCCTTCAGTGCTTTCTGCCAAAGTTCGGACTTGTAACCGCCGGTCCATACCTGGTTGAGGTCCTGATTCTCCTCGTTGCGGGTGAATTCTAGATAAGGTTTGTCACTGTTAAACAGAGGCGAAGCCACGAAGTTCCACAGTCTTACACGCAGACCATAGGCCGAGCCTTTGGTCAGACGTCCGGAATTGGTGGCCTGATCCTGCACAAAGAAAGGAAGACCCGGCTCGTCGATGGCGGCCTGGATAAGCTCATCAATGAACTCTGCTGTCTGGATTACGCTCATGCGCCTACCGTCTACAACATCAGCAGCCAAGTATGAGCGGTCAACTTTCGGAAGGCCTCCGAAGTTGCGGAAAGCATCGAGATAGCGCGATGCCATGATGACATACACCTCGCCACGGAGCTGGCTCTTCTCAGATTCGCTCAGGTCAGGAACACGATCGATGTTCTCGATAAAAATCCAACCCTCACGGATGGTACGCCAGATACCTGCACGGTTATTGCCGTCGCCGTTGGCGATGAAAGGGAACTTGGCGAAACCACCGTTATCCTGGTCGGTCTCGGTGAGGTCACCACCGTAGTACTTTCCGAGATTGTGCCATCCGCAGTACGACTGGCAAATATCGGTCAAAGCATCGGGGTGAGAATACCATACTGCACCTGTATAGGTGAAAGGATTGTGCATGGCACCGTACATGTGCCAGAGGAAACGCTTTGCATTCTCTCCCTTGACAAAGATGGAGTCTACGGTCACGTCGACACCCGGCTGCTTGTCGAGGAAGCCATTTCCGATGTTGATATCATCGACACAGGAGCCCAGCGACCCCATCCCCATCATGATACTTGCTACATATATAATAATAGTAGCAGTTCTTATTTTGAGTTTCTCTATAAGATTCATTGTCTTGAATGTTAGAAGTTTAAGTTGATACCGAAGTTATAAACACGGGTCATAGGATAACGTGTGCTACCATAGCCGGCTTGTGCCTCCGGGTCATTGGCCTTGAAGCTTGTGAAAGTAAGGAGGTTATAGCCATTGGCATAAACACGGATGTTGTTGATGGGCACACCGGGTATGCGGAACGAATAACCAATCTCAAGGTTCTTCAGACGGATATACGATGCATCGACCATCCATGGGTCTGAAAGTGAGCCGTTATGCTCGCGTGCCGATTTCTCAAGAGAGATACGCGGCAGGCTGGCACCGGGGTTATCCTCAGTCCAGGAGTTGTCATAGACCCATTTATTGAGCATGGACTGGTTACCCGTACCGAAGGCCGGAGTATAGAAAGAACTGAGCTGACGGTTGACGTGGGTGGCACCTACCCAAGTCATGGAGAAGTCGAGACCTTTCCAGTTGAGCGTTGCGTTTATGCTACCGGTATACTCAGGAATATCGCTGTAGCCGATAGCATGTACATCGTTGGCATCCACCTTACCATCACCTGTGAGGTCAACGAATACGCTGTCACCAGGACGCAATGTAATCTGCTGGTCCGGCATGTCCACACCGTAAACTTCCTTGTAGCGCTGTTCGGTTTCACCGGGAACATAGAACTCAAAGAAGTCGTAGCCGAAAGGCTGACCTACAGGATGACCGGTACGGTACATGTGCGGGAATTCCTTCTTCACTTCTGCCATTTCCACCACCTTGTTGCGTGCGAAAGCGAATGTAGGAGCTATCGAGTAGTCCACTTTACCTATCTTGTCGGCCCAGCGCAGGGTCATTTCATAGCCATGGTTCTTGACACGGCCAAAGTTGATGGAATTGGGCTTGAGAGCGGAAATACCCGCGATGGTTGTTTCGTTGGAAACGAGGATGTTCTTGCGGTCTTCCCAGAAGAGGTCGACACCGAGACTCAAGCGATCTCCAAAGAAGTGTACATCGGCACCATAGTTCTGCTTGGTGGCTGTTTCCCAAGTAACATCGGGGTTACCGTTGCTGGATTCGCGTGCACCGGGCATGAACACACCGTTGTTGGTACCGAAGTTACCTGTACGGTCGTTGGTCCACCATGCACCACCGTTGTTGGTGTAGAACTGCCATGTACCGGGCAGATAGAGGAAGCGGCCGACACCCTGGTCATTACCTACTTTACCGATAGAACCGCGAAGTTTAAGATAAGAAACCACCTTGCGGATAGGCTCCCAGAATTTTTCAGAGGAGATGATCCAGCCGAGAGAAGCAGAAGGGAAAAAACCAAAGCGTTTACCTTTGGCGAAGTTCTCTGAGCCATTATAGCCCATATTGAGGTCTATCATATACTTAGTCTGGTAGTCGTAAGTGACACGGCCTACCATACCTACATAACCACGGGGGATAGAATTATAGACACCGCCAGGATAGTAGTTTTTAGATTCATTATAAAGAACGAGCGCACCGAAATTGTGGTCACCGAACTTGCGGGTATAGTTGAGACTCGCCTCTGCATACCAGTTCCTGCCCCCCCCATTTCTTCTCTTCATAGCCAAGAGGCCATGAGTCACCCTGACGGACATAAACCACCTTTGGAGCACCGTCTTCCTCGTATTCACCCTTAGCGATGGTGGCCTTGTAGCTGATACCACCGGAAGTAGTACGTGCTTTCTGCTGTGTATAGTCAGAGTTGTAGGAACCCTTGATACGGAAATCAAGCCCTTTGGTGATAAAATCGAGCTTGAGCTTGTACTGAAGGTCGAGGTTTACGACATTCTGGCGTTGAACAGTATAACCGTGCTGGTAGATAAGACCGAGACCATCGGAGCCAACCGCGCCAACAAGGTCAGGGTCGGAAACAATGCGATGTCCCTCACTGTCAAGACCGTAGCCTGACATTGGCGTACCATTGTTGAGAAGACCTTCCACGCCAAAGACACCCGACTGACCGTTATACTCACCATTACCGATAGAGTTACGTCTGCCGATGCGGCCACCGATACCGATGGAAAGCGTGCTCAGCTTAGAGAAATCCACATCGAGGTTGGCGCGGAAGTTGTAACGGCGGTATTTGAAGTTTGTGTCATCGCCTTGGTCGAAGGTTTTGAAAAGGCCGTCCTGATTGAGCATGCCGACGGAAACGAAATAGCGGGCACGTTCAGTACCACCCGACACATTAATATTATATTGTTCCTGCCATGCGTGGTCATTCATCAAGTACTTGAACCAGTTGGTGCTTGGATAAACGGTAGGCATATCCATATCCTTCCAGTGCTGTATAGCTTCCTTCGAGAACTTCCATCCGTCCTCGGCTACTCCTTCCACTTCCTGAGCATGATTGTAAGCCGTTGCATACTCGTAGGAGTTTGCCGGCTCAAGGAATTTGGAAATCTGCTGAAGACCTACTGAAGTGGTCAGTGTGATGGCAGGCTTGCCTACCTCGCCGCGACGTGTTGTAACGAGAATAACGCCGTTGGCACCACGCACGCCGAAGACTGCCGTAGCGGAAGCGTCCTTAAGAATAGAAATGTCCTGCACCTCGTTCGGGTCTATCTGGCTGAACTCACGCTCTACACCATCGACAAGCACAAGAGGTTCGGCGCTGTTGAACGAACCGATACCACGGATGCGGATAACAGGGTCGTCGGCACCGGGAACGCCGGTATACTGCACCGACTGGAGTCCCGGAAGCTTACCCGAAAGGGTATTGCCAAGCGATGCGGCCGGCGATTTGAGAAGTTCCTTACCTCCTACGTTGGAGACAGAACCCGTCAGCGTCACTTTACGCTGCTGGCCATAGCCGATGACAACCACTTCATCAAGCAGTTCATCATCCGATCCATGACAACATTAAGAGAAGCTGATGTCACCTTTACTTCTTTCGACTTGTAGCCGACATACGAAAACACCAAGGTTGAACCCTTGGGAACTCCCGACAAAACATAGTTGCCACCGCTATCCGTTATCGTGCCTTTCGACTTGTCTTTAGTCTGCACGGTAGCCCCGATAAGTGGCTCGTTCTGCTCGTCAGTAACACAACCTTGCACTTTTAAAAGATTTTGTGCGAAGGACACTCCCGGTAGCAACAAAGCCAACAAAAGGAGATGTAATCTGCATAACTTTCCCATTAGCATTAGAATTAGAATTAAATAAAATCATTAGTGTTAGAACTTCTGCAAATGTATTAATGAATCTTTCCAATAGCGGGTAAAAAATAACATTTGAGGTTTAAAATACGACATAACATCGCATAAGTTTAAAAACTATCAAGAAGGTTTAAAAATACATCATACCCCCCAGAAAGCATACTGCCTAAAAAAAAGAGAGTCCATCTAACTTCTTAGTTGTTAGACAGTCCCGTTTTTCTACCAGAAAGCACCATTCCTATATTAAAGCAATCTACTGATATATATAGCTATATAGTTGTCAGTTAGATTTAACAAAAAGTTTATTAGCTATAGTCTTATGAAGCGTGTCGTTACTGTCATCGCCGGCATCGTCCCAGAACATGGCTCCAAGAAGTTCGTTTTCGAGAATATAATCACATTTCAAACCTATTGAGCGAGCGTTGTCGTAGCTGAGGACAAAACGTCCATTCTTGTCGGTCACATAAGGGACCTTTGCCTCGTCGTCCCAACAGTTGGTGTACCCCGAGGGCACCTTTACATTCTTAAAATCTGTGGAGTGGTCGTAAATATCGGTTCCATGACCATAAAAAGGCATACCGAGCACAAGCATCGATGCGGGCACTCCCTTGGCACAGTGCGCCTTGACCGCCATGTCACAGTTAAACCATCCGGGGAATTTTGAAGACTGATATAGGGGAGCATTGTGCTTAGGAGGATTCTCCATGTCGTACGCCATGATGTTGACAAAGTCAATATAGGGCATAACGCCTTCAAAATCGATGTAATCGGCAGAGCATACTGTTGCGAGCGTCAGAAGCTTGTTGCTTCCTATAGCCTGACGAATGTCGCGCATCATCAGGTTGTAGTTGCGAGTGTCGTCGGGTGACGAAGAGATACCTGCCATGTTACTCGTAGGAAATTCCCAGTCTATATCAATGCCGTCGAGACCAAACTCATCAATCACGCGCTTACAGTCGGCAGCAAAAGCGAGGCGATTGTCGGCATCTGCTGCCATCTCACTGAAGTTGCCACTGCCCCAACCTCCTATCGACAAGAGCACCTTCAAGTGGGAGGCTTGCTTCTTCAAGGCAACAACCGACCTCAGACGTTCCTCGTTGGAGATTCCGATACCACGGAATGTTCCCTGCACATACCCGAAGGCATAATTGATATGGGTAACATATTCCGGCTTCACCTCATGATTTGACCATGATGTAACATAACCGACAACTATTTTGTCGGTAGAACCAGGAATGGGATTTGGCTCCTCTATCACTGGCTCGTCCGGAAGAGATGGAAGTTCTTTCAGCTCATCGCCCTTTGAAGAGCATGATATCATCGAAACAATCATGAGCAGTATCATTGAAAAGTTTTTCATAATAAAATAGTATTAGTTTATATATAAAAGAGTTATTCAATTACTCCGGTTCATTAAGAGACATTGTTGGTTTCAATACGTCATTAACTTTTTTAGTAAATTCTTTAGATAACCAATAAGCTCCTATACCACGGATATCTTCAATGGAAGCACCAAATTTTACAATATATTTTCCTTTGGCACTTACCCAACTTTGTATACTTTCGTCAAAAGAAGCCAAATCGTAGTCGGATACATTGAATATCAGTATTTCACTCTCACCAGGTTGCAATAGTTTAGTTTTAGCAAAAGCTTTCAATTCACAAGCTGGTTTTTCCAGTCCACCGGCAGGAGCGGAGACATAGAGTTGAACGCTTTCACGCCCTGCCACTTTACCAATATTCTTTACGCGGATACTAGCTTTGAAACCTTTACCGGTAGCTTTTACAACAGAATTGTCATAAGAAAATTCCGTGTAGCTCAATCCGTAACCAAAAGGATAAGAAACCGGTCTGTTTACAGTATTAAAATAACGGTAACCGATATTGATACCTTCTTTGTGCAGAGTATAGTCTATATTTTCACGTCCGGCACTACCTCTTTGTCCTTTATATCCATTGAGTGGAAAGTTACGTGAAGAAGGATGATCCATGACAGTGATAGGAAAAGTCATGGCCAGCTTTCCTGATGGATTTTCTTTACCCAGCAATACATCTACTACAGAGTTTCCTCCTTCCTGACCAGGCTGCCATGCCAACAGAATAGCATCGGGAAGACTTTTCCATGAAGCAGTTTCAACAACACCACCCACATTGAGCACTACAATCACCTTCTTGTCAAGGGCATGAAAAGCGTTGCAGAGGTCACTTAGCAGATTCTGTTCAACTTCACTCAGATTAAAATCGTTTTCAATCGTGCGGTCATTACCTTCTCCAGCCTGACGACCGATGGTAAGGATAGCCACATCAGCTTCCTTGGCTTGATAAACGATACAATCTTTGCTGACAGGCATTTCCAGTATATCCTTTTCTTCACCATAATAACCTTGAGATTTGCCACGGTCGCAACGGTTCTTGGCACGTTGGTAGTCGAGGTATTTATATATAGCTCTTCCAGATTCCTGTGGTTTCAAATTCGGCATTATTAAGGCCTTGTTGCATATTCACAACATAAGGCTTAACGACATTACCCGAACCAGTGCCACCTGCCCAAAAGTTGTAAGAGGTACAACCGAAGAGTGCGACTTTTTTCACGTTTCTCAATGGCAATGCGCCATTATCGTTTTTGAGCAACACCATACCTTCGGCGGCCGATTGGCGAGCAAGGAGAGCGTGAGCTTTCAGATCTGGGTTATCGCTATATTTATATCCTCTGAAATGAGGGGTTTTAACAATGTAGTTCAGCATTCGTTTTACACAAATATCAATGTCTGCCACAGAAAGTTGGTTGGTCTTCACTTTGTCGAGAAGGTCATCCACTTGCTTTTGCTCGCCCGGCTGCAGGTGGTCATTGCCGGCATGTATCTGGCAGCAGTGTTGCGAAGCCGAATCCAGTCGCTCATTACGATACCGTCGAACCCCCATTCGTCACGTAAAACGGTGGTCAGCAGTTCGTAATTTTCCTGGGTATAAGGACCGTTCAGACGATTGTAGGAGGACATGATGGTCCATGGGTGGCTTTCTTTCACAGCTATTTCAAAACCTTTCAGGTAGATCTCGCGCAGCGCGCGTTGGGAAACAATCTCGTTTACTTCCGTACGATTCGTTTCCTGGCTGTTGACGGCAAAATGCTTCGGACAAGCTCCTACACCATTACTTTGGACACCGCGAATATAGGCAGCGGCAATTTTGCCAGTCAATACAGGATCTTCAGAGAAATATTCATAGTTACGACCACAAAGCGGTGAACGGTGTATGTTCATCCCCGGTGCCAACACAACATCTACGCCATATTCCAAAATCTCATTACCTATTGCCTGGCCGATGGTTTCTACCAGCCTGTGTTCCACGAGCAGGCGAGCAGAGAACCTATGGGAAATCCTGTGGCATAATAATTCTTCTTGCTATCTGGACGCGTCACAACAACAGCACCGGCAGGACCATCGGCAAGTCCGGTGGCAGGAATACCCAACCGGGGAATTACCTGAGTAAATCCGGAAATACTGGAATCCATCACACGAGGAGCCTTATCCAGCTTCTCATATCCTCCAAAAAGATAATCGTTACGCCCCACCAGAAGATTTACTTTTTTCTTCCAAAGTCATGGAATCTACAATCTGATCAATATTATCGACTCGCAAAGTCAATGATTGGGCATTTACATGCCCGGTGCAGGAAAACAATAGCGCACCCACAATTAAATTTCTCACTTGCATAGCTTTTATATTAAAGTTTTTTTTGCGCTATAAAAGTAAAGTACAACATGTGGAGCGAGGTTGACAATTAGTCATATAAGGTATATTATTTATCAAAAAAGTCTCTTACCAGCATCATCATACTAATAAATAGCCATTCCCCTATTCCAAATGCCTTTTGAACGGGGGCATTCCTCCGACAT
>ENA-OQDX01000047-OQDX01000047.1-human-gut-metagenome-genome-assembly--contig:-NODE-47-length-13778-cov-0.793568_pt1 | contig 13778 bp, 16 predicted proteins | sample MGYA00242788_ERZ504621 | MGnify/ENA primary metagenome ERZ504621 (study PRJEB26092, sample SAMD00036303) | human gut metagenome | host: Homo sapiens | study: EMG produced TPA metagenomics assembly of... | reverse complement strand
CAGGCTTGAAGGGTGCCTTTACGGGCATCAACATCAAGCTGATGAAGTGTACCGGCATGCGCGAAGCCTGGAAGATGGTGACTTTGGCACGTGCATTGGACATGAAAGTGATGGTAGGATGTATGACCGAGACCTCTTGTGCCATTACCGCTGCCTCCCAATTCTCTCCGGCAGTGGACTTTGCCGACTTGGACGGTAGTCTGCTGATTGCGAACGACCGTTTCAAGGGTATGGAGGTTGTGAAAGGTAAGATAACGTTGCCCGATTTGCCGGGTATTGGAGTGGTGAAGTTATGAGAAAGCTATTGTATACCGTCGCTCTGTTTGTGATGGCTTCTGCATGCAGCACGAAGCCCGAGAGCAAGCCCTATAATTGGGAGGACGACCTGTACCAACGTCTGCTTACGGATTTCTGTATGACGGAATCCCAGGTGAAGGACTATATCCGCAAGTATATTCCCGACGTGACCGATGAGCAGATGCGCCAGTGGGAAGCCTCCAAAGCTTTGGAGTGCATGATGCTGGATGGAGAGAAACGCTATTTCCGCAATGCCGGACCTAATCTGTTTCGTGTGGACTCCACTTGCTATGACATCAAGATAGCCAAGGAAGGCACTTCGCCGAGTGGCAGCGAGAAAGTGAATATGGAGAACCTGCCCGAAATCATTTCTGCTGTGAAGAAAGAGGGCAAGGCCATTGTTGCGCCGAAGCGCATGCGCGTCACCTACACGTTGACCGTAGATACCAATGCCGTGCCTGCCGGGAAAATCATCCGTTGCTGGTTACCCTATCCCCGTCAGGACCAGGCCCGGCAGCAGGATGTCAAGTTCATTTCGGCCAGCGAACCGCAATACACCTTTTCGTCGCCCGAGTGCCGTCACAGTACATTGTACATGGAGAAACGTGCTGTCGAAGGCGAACCGACCGTATTCTCCGAAACCTTTGAGTTTACCGCCAACGGCGAATGGCATAATCTGAAGCCGGAAGATGTGCAGCCTATGATACGACGACCGCCCTTTATAAGGAATATACTGCCGAGCGTGAGAAGCATATCGTCTTTTCCCCGCGCTTGCGCGAACTTGCTGCCAAATTGACAGCCGGTGAAACCAACCCCTACCTGAAAGCCAAACGTATCTTCCGTTGGGTGAATGACAACTTCCCGTGGGCTTCTGCACGCGAATATTCCACCATTGAGAATATCCCGGAATATGTGTTGGACAACCGTCACGGAGACTGTGGCCAAGTCAGCCTGCTGTTCATTACGCTTTGCCGCATCAGTGGTATTCCCGCACATTTCCAGAGCGGCTTCATGATGCATCCCCGTGCATGGAATCTGCACGATTGGGCAGAAGTCTACTTCGAGGGTGTGGGTTGGGTGCCTGTCGACCAGTCATTCGGCATTCCTGCCTTTGCCCGCAATGCCGACGAAGAATATTTCTTCCTGGGTGGTATAGACTCTTGGCGCATGATTGTGAACACTGATTACGGCATGCCGCTACAGCCCGAAAAGCAGTATCCCCGCAGCGAGACCGTCGACTTCCAGCGTGGCGAGGTGGAGTGGGAGGGAGGTAACCTCTACTTCCCGCAGTGGGGCTACCACATGGACATTGATTACTTGAATTATTAAGGTGCTATCTGCCCTCTAAAAACAGATGATGCGTTCAGCCCGAACACATCATCTGTTTGGTATAAACGCATCATCTGTTTACCCCAAATGCATCATCCGTTTCGGCCGCAACGGGTGATGCGTCTTTTTATACCCTATCTGTCAGTTCTTTAACAGTCAGCAATCGTACATAAATGCTAATTTGTCAGTCTTTGCCGTTAACCGCTGTTAAGCCCTAAATATCCTCTGTTAAAAGAGAACAAAAAAGAGTGACAAGCGGAATAACTGAACGTTTTTTGTCGTTATTTTAACGTCGTAATGTTAAACGAAACTTGAATATTAACAATTTAAAGAATAGGAAGAATAGTATGAAACAGACAACAAAAAAACATCCTTGGAGTTGCGGCTATCGTGCTCCTGAGCTCTGGAGTGGCTGGATTGACCACTTATAAGATGCTGAATAAGGAAAAGCCTGCCGCATTCAGCGAGTTGTTCCAACAGAACCCCAATAATCTGCTACCGGCGGCTTTCCATGCAACGGATGCCCAGCCAGTGGATTTGACACAAGCAGCGGAGAGTTCGCTCCATGCTGTAGTGCATATACGTGCCACTCAGTTGAGTAAGACCCAGACGGTACAAGAACAGCCGGATATTTTTGACTTCTTCTTTGGAGACGGTCGTGGACGCCAGCGCCAGATACAGACCCAGCCGCGTGTAGGTTTCGGTTCGGGTGTCATCATCTCCAAAGACGGATATATTGTGACGAACAATCACGTGGTGGAAGGTGCTGATGAAATCACTGTGAAACTGAATGACGACCGTGAGCTGAAAGGACGCATCATCGGTACTGACCCCAGCACGGACTTGGCATTGATTAAGATTGAAGGGGATGACTTTCCGACAATTCCGGTTGGTGACTCCGACCAGTTGAAGGTGGGAGAATGGGTATTGGCAGTAGGTAATCCGTTCAACCTGAACTCTACCGTAACAGCTGGTATCGTCAGTGCAAAAGCCCGTTCCATTGGCTCTTCTGCCTCCAATGGACAAGCTGCAAACATCCAGTCTTTCATTCAGACGGATGCTGCCATCAACCAAGGTAATAGTGGTGGTGCGTTGGTGAATGCCAAAGGCGAGCTGGTTGGTATCAATGCCATGCTTTACTCACCCACGGGTGCTTATTCCGGCTATGGTTTTGCCATCCCTACCAGCATTATGACAAAGGTGGTAGCCGACTTGAAACAGTTTGGTACCGTGCAGCGCGCGCTCCTTGGCATCAAGGGTAGTGATTTGAGCACAGACCTGCAGATGGACGAACGCTGGACCGAAGAACTGAAGAAGAAGGCCGACGAACTTGGTGTGAAAGAGGGTATCTATGTGGCCGAAGTTGTTGAAGGTGGTTCCGCTGCCGGCATCTTGAAGGAAAATGATGTAATCATAGCATTGAACGGCAAGAAGATTCACAAGTTCTCGGATTTGCAGGAAATGCTGGCAAAACACCGTCCGGGCGACAAAGTGAAGGTAACAGTGGTTCGTGACAAGAAGGAAAAGGAATTCGAAATCACGCTGAAGAATGAGCAAGGCACTACGAAGGTAGTGAAGGATGCCGGAATGGAAATCTTGGGTGCAGCCTTCAAGCCCGTATCTTCCGAGCTGAAGAAGCAGTTGAACCTGGGTTACGGTCTGGAAGTTACCGGGGTTACCAATGGCAAGATGGCCGATGCAGGTATCCGCAAGGGCTTCATCATTCTGAAAGCCAACGGAGTGCCGATGAAGACGGTAGACGATTTGGAAAAGGCGATGAAAGAGGCAAGAAAGTCTCCTGAGCAAGGTTTGTTCATCACCGGTATGTTCCCGTCAGGAAAACGTGCAATGTATGCCGTTGATTTGACTCAAGAATAAAAAATAGGGATAGTTAGGTAAGAAGATTGTAATATTAGCTAACAATAGCGAAAAAGGGGGTGTCGGTACAATACATACCGGCATCCTTTTTGTTATATAGGATAAGATATAAATAAGGTGAAAAAGTTGGGATGAAATTATTGTAACAAAATAATTTGTCGTACCTTTGCAACCCAAATCTGTATTATAAGAATGAGACAACTTAAAATTACAAAAAAGTATCACTAACAGAGAGAGCGCTTCTCTTGACAAGTATTTGCAGGAAATCGGTCGCGAAGACTCATTACTGTTGAAGAGGAAGTGGAGCTCGCTCAGCGCATCCGCAAGGGTGACCGTGTTGCACTGGAGAAATTGACACGTGCCAATCTGCGTTTCGTTGTATCTGTGGCCAAGCAGTACCAAAACCAAGGTTTGAGTTTGCCCGACTTGATTAACGAGGGTAATTTAGGACTGATCAAGCTGCCGAAAAGTTCGATGAAACACGTGGTTTCAAGTTCATCAGTTATGCAGTATGGTGGATACGTCAGTCCATTCTGCAGGCTTTGGCAGAGCAGTCGCGTATTGTACGTCTTCCGTTGAACCAGGTAGGTTCGCTGAATAAAATCAGCAAGGCCTTCTCCAAGTTCGAGCAGGAAAACGAACGTCGTCCGTCTCCTGAAGAGCTTGCCGATGAACTGGAAATCCCTGTTGACAAAATCTCTGATACGCTGAAGGTGTCCGGCCGTCACATTTCGGTGGACGCACCTTTTGTAGAAGGAGAGGACAACAGCTTGCTCGATGTACTGGTCAACGATGACTCCCCTATGGCTGACCGCTCTTTGGTGAACGAGTCTCTTGCGAGGGAAATTGATAGAGCTCTTTCTACGTTAACCGATAGGGAAAAAGAAATCATACAGATGTTTTTCGGTATCGGACAGCAGGAAATGACATTAGAGGAAATCGGCGACAAATTCGGCTTGACCCGTGAGCGTGTGCGTCAGATTAAGGAAAAAGCAATCAGAAGATTAAGACAAAGTAATCGTAGTAAATTGCTCAAATCTTATTTGGGATAAATAAGAAATATCAGTTTCCGACAAATAGAAGGATTAAAAACCGTACGTCTTTAGTAGGCGTGCGGTTTTTTTTTATATCTTTGCCCCATTGATAATTCATAACTTATAACTCATAACTCAATGAAATACGTTCGTATACTTTGTGCCGTAGCTTTGGTTTTTGCGTTGTGTTCGGCTTTTACAATGAAAGATAAGGAAAAGGCTGTATATGCTTTTGGGGTGGCGGCTTCTTTCAATGACTCCATCGTATATTATACAGACATCCAGGTATTGGACAGCGTAGAGCTGGATAAGAATGGATTCTTGCCCAAGCGTGATTTATACACTTACCAGCTTAAGAACTATCTGGAGTACAATCTGAAGAAACCTGATTATACTTGCATGATTTATTTCGCTGAAAACAAGAAAAAGTTGGAAAAAGAGGCTGTAAAGGTAAAGGCAAGTATAAAAGAGTAAGAATATGGTTTTGCAGGTGGTGAAGCCTGAGGCTTTCACATTTGCAAAACCGCAGGAATAAGATTTCAAGTATGAAAACAAAACTATATCTTCTTTTTTTCTTCGTTTTCCCCTTGTTCATGTCGGCGTGTCGTGGTGATGACCCGATACCTGATCCTCCGGTTGATGGGAAACGTACTGTGCTGGTATATATGGCAGCGGATAATAGTATAAATCCATTGGCTAGCTTTACGGATGGGGATTTGGAGGAATTGAAAGCTGGGATGGCTTCAATTGATAATACATCTGATATGCATTTATTGGTGTATATAGATACGGGATTTCCTCGTTTGATTGAAATTGAAAATAAAGGTGGTACTGTTGTTGAAACAATAGTCAAAGAATACGAAGATAGAAATTCGTGCGGAGTCGCTGAGACGCAAGAGGTATTCAATGATGTGTTTGGGAATTCTTTATATAAAGCGGAAAGTTATGGTTTGATTTATTGGTCGCATGGGGGAAGGATGGATACCTACTCCATTGCCTTCTACTCGCTGGATAGGAAATGATAAGACTGGAGGAGGGCATTATATGAATATTGAGGACTTGAAGTTAGTATTACAGAACGCTCCTCATTTTGATTTTATTATGTTTGATGCTTGCTTTATGCAGTCGGTGGAAGTCGCGTATGAGTTGCGTGATTGTTGCGATTACTATATTGGTTTCCCTGCTGAGAATCCTGGTCCTGGTGCTGCCTATGATAGAATGTTTCCATTTATATTTCAGAAAGGTGCAGCGGTAGAAATGGCTATTGGGACTTTTGCTGCTTATGATGAAATTTATACTGGAAAAATAGGAAGTAATAGCAATTGGACAATGGGCACTGCTATAGATGTGCTGAAATCTTCTGAGCTTGAGAACTTAGCTGCTGCTACAGCAAATGCTTTGTCGGGAGTGACAGCAGATAGAGAAGTTCTTCGGTCATCGGTCTTTGATTATGATCAGCGTAAAGTAGGATCGTCTTATTATGTAGGCTATTATGATTTCGTAGAAATGATGGAAAAACTCGTTGTGGATGAAGTTGCCTTGGATGAATGGAGCAAGCATATGATGCAGCTTCTGTCTGTTGGAAAAAAACGCCGATGATTTATTCGATGTCTGTTGGTATGTTCTCCATGAAGCGGGCAAATGGGGTTAGCCATTATATACCTTCCACTGCCACTTCTGCTGCTGCTCAAGCTGCTAATGCCGCTTATCGTTCTACCTTATGGTATAGTGCTGTCGGTCTTGCTCGGCTTGGTTGGTAAGCTTATAAAAACTTGCATACTGAACGGATTATTATAGGTGTAAAAACTTGTAATAATCCGTTTTTTTATGCCTATTCTTATTAAAAATGAGTCTTTTAATAATATTTTCCTTTGGAAATTATATTTTATTGAAAATAATTATTTTCTTTGCATCGTCAAACTTAAAAAACGAAGAATTATGAAATATGTAATCATTGGCGGTGTAGCAGGTGGAGCCACGGCAGCCGCCCGACTGAGAAGAGTGGACGAAATGGCTGAAATCCTTTTATTGGAGAAAGGCCCTTACATCTCGTATGCTAATTGTGGTTTACCTTATTATATAGGTGGAGTGATAGCAGAGCGCGAGAAGCTGTTGGTACAGACACCCGAATCTTTCGGCAAGCGCTTCCGCATTGATGTGCGTGTGCAGAATGAAGTAATCGCCATCCATCCCAAAAACAAGACCGTTACCATACGCAATGTGGAAGGCAAGGAGTACGACGAAAGCTATGACAAACTTTTGCTTTCTCCCGGTGCCAACCCCGTGAAGCCCCCCTTGGAAGGCATTAATTCCGAAGGCATCTTCACGTTGCGCAATGTAGAAGATACCGACCATATCAAGCTTATATCTCGGACAAGCAGGTGAAACGCGCCGTGGTGGTAGGTGCCGGTTTCATCGGATTGGAAATGGCGGAGAACCTGCATCATGCCGGTGTTCATGTGTCTGTAGTCGAAATGGGTAATCAGGTGATGGCGCCTATCGACTTCTCTATGGCGGCACCTATTCATCAGCATTTGTTGCAGAAAGGCGTCTCTCTCTATCTGGAAGAAGGAGTAACCCATTTCAAACGTACGGACAACGGAATCACCGTATTCCTGAAAAGCGGAAAGGCCATTCCTGCCGATATGGTGTTACTCTCCATCGGTGTGCGTCCTGCCACTGCATTGGCGCAACAAGCCGGCTTGAAACTGGGCGAGATGGGCGGTATCTGGGTAGACGAACACTTGGAGACTTCCGAAAAAGACATCTATGCTGTGGGCGATGCCATCGAATATCCTCATCCGCTGACCGGAAAGCCCTGGCTCAATTATCTGGCAAATCCTGCCAACCGCCAGGGACGTATCGTTGCTGATAATATGGTGTTTGGCAATACTGTTTCCTACGAAGGAGCTATCGGCACCTCCATTGCCAAAGTATTCGACATGACGGTAGCCTCTACGGGCCTTGCAGCCAAACGCTTGAAGCAGTGGGGCATGGAATATCAAAGCTCGGTGACTCACTCGGCATCTCATGCCGGTTACTATCCGGATGCCCTACCTTTGACCTTGAAACTGACTTTCCATCCCAAAACCGGTAAACTCTATGGTGCGCAATGTATCGGTTACGAGGGAGTGGACAAGCGAATCGACCAGATAGCCGGACTCATCAAGCGGGGTGGCACAGTCTACGATTTGATGGAGACGGAGCACACGTATGCGCCTCCTTTCTCCTCGGCCAAAGACCCCATCGCTATTGGCGGCTATGTAGCATCGAACATTATCAGCGGTGCAATGCCCGTCATCTCTTGGCGCGAGCTGGTGGAAGAGAAGGATAAAGTGATGCTGATAGATACCCGTACGCCCGAGGAATTCTCTTTCGGCACCATTCCGGGAGCCGTCAATATTCCGTTGGACGAAATGCGCGAGCATTTGGCAGAGATACCTACAGACAAGCCGGTAGTGCTTTTCTGTGCTGTGGGTCTGCGCGGTTATTCTGTCCCTGCGCATCCTGATGGGGTGCGGCTATCGCAATGTGCGCAATCTGATAGGTGGTTATAAGACCTACTCCACGGCAACAGCACCTCTGCCGTCTCCATCTGCTCCGGCAGGCGGCGGCTCTTCTTCTTCTTCGGTAGAGGCTGCTACTGATGATGTTCCTGCGGATGCATCAGTGTCCAAGAAGGAAACGTTGAAGATAAATGCTTGCGGTTTGCAATGTCCGGGACCTATCATGCAGGTGAAAAAGGCGATGGATAGCATTGCTGTGGGCGAGCGTGTGGAGATTGTGGCAACCGATGCCGGTTTTGCACGCGATGCTTCTGCCTGGTGTGATACGACGGGAAATAAATTGATAGAGAAGCATGACGAGAAAGGACGCTATACGGTAGTCATCGAGAAAGGTGCTCCGGCTTGTACATCTGCTTCCAATGTTTCCGCAGCCGGGGGTAGGGGAAAGACGCTGATTCTGTTCAGTGACGACCTGGACAAAGCGCTGGCAACCTTCGTACTAGCAAACGGAGCAGCGGCAACGGGACAGAAAGTAACCATTTTCTTCACCTTCTGGGGACTGAACGTCTTGAAGAAAGTGCAGAAACCCAGTGTGCAGAAGGACTTCTTCGGCAAGATGTTCGGCATGATGCTGCCGTCCAGCTCTTTGAAACTGAAGTTGTCGCAGATGAATATGTTTGGCATGGGCAGCCGCATGATGCGCTTCTTGATGAAGCGCAAGGGAGTGGATTCTTTGGAGTCGTTGCGCTCGCAGGCATTGGCGCAGGGAGTGGAATTCATTGCTTGCCAGATGTCTATGGATATGATGGGCATCCAGCACGAAGAACTTCTGGATGAAGTAACCATCGGCGGCGTGGCTACCTATATGGAACGTGCGGACAAGGCAAATGTGAACTTATTTATATAGGAGGACAAGATATGGAGACTTTATGTAAAATCCGTGATGTTTATCGGGCTATTGCCGAGTTCGAGGTGCAGTTTACGCAGATGTATGATTTATCGCTGAATGAAGGAATGCTGTTGTGCACGCTGCTCAATACTCCTAAGCTTACCTCCAGTGAGATAGCCGAGGCACTGGGTTTGTCTGCCTCCAACACTTCAAAGGTCATTCGCTCTGTCGAGGGAAAGAAGCTCATTACCCGTCTGATAGGTAAGGAAGATAAGCGTCAGATGCGTTTTTCTCTTACGACAGAAGGCAAGAACCGGATTTCGGATATTAAGAATGCTACTTTCGAATTGTCGGGGTTGTTGCAGCAGGTAGTTAGCCTCGTATAGTTTTGTGTAAAAGCGAATTAATATCGTGTTTGCAGGAAGTTAATATCCTGCGGACAGATATTTGTTTTTGTAGGACACGTTATTAACTTCTTGCACGACATGTTGTTAGTATCGTGTATTGCATGCTATAAATTGTTTGTATCTGTTCATGTATACTGTTTTTTGTTTTGCTTGAATAAACTGTGTAATTGCTTGTAACACAGAAAGATGGAGGAGATGCTGGAGGAGTTTTTTTTAACGTTCGTTTAATGAACGTCTATTTTTAAGAAAATAAGTAGAGGCATAAAAGTTAAAAAGGAACAAAACTTTAAGATGTTAAATATTAGATTTATATTATTGTAAATCAATACATTAATATGAAATAAAAATTACTTTGGAAATATTTTTATTAAACATTTTGTTAGTTCAAAAAATACGGCTTATCTTTGCGTTTATTAAACGAACGTCTATTGAACGCTTTTCTACTTCTAATTCGTTCGGTGACAACGTTTTATAAGCACTTGTCTGCAGATACGGTTCGAAAGAGTAAATGACTCAATCGGACCGCGAAGCGTACCCCAAAACAAACTTCCGATTATTTATTAAACTTCTCCAAGTGGTTGAAACACAGAAATATTGGTTCGCAGCCCGTACACTAAGCAAACAAGAATTTGCAGTTAAGAAGCGTATCGAAAATCTTAATTTGGAGGAAGGTATTGATGTGGAGTGTTATCTTCCCACTCGAACTGTAATCTCACAGTTGAAGTACCGTCGGAAGCGTAGCGTGGTTCCGGTTGCCCGTGGATTGATTTTTATTCATGCCACCAAACAGTCTGCTTGTGACATACATAATGTTTATGGTGTTCAGGTTTTCTATATGAAGGATTTTTCCACTCATTCCATGCTGGTTGTTCCCGATAAACAAATGCAGGATTTCATGTTCGTCATGGATTTGAATCCCGAAGGTGTTTGTTTTGACAATGAACCTCTTACCGTTGGCAAAAAGGTACAGTTGTCAAAGGGGAGTTTAGCGGCATTGAAGGTGAAATCGCCACAGAAGCCAACAAGACTTATGTTGTTATCCGCATTACGGGTGTTTTAGTAGCAAGCATTAAAGTACCCAAATCCTATCTGAAGGCAATTAATGACTAAGCGACTCTCTGTCATCCTAATCTTCTCGAAAGATATTTTTTCTTCCCGATAAATAATAAAAAATCAATATAAAGATGAATTCTTTACTTTCCCGTGCTCTTGAGCTTCAACGGATGGCTCATGAACTTATGTATTTGGATACGAATGGTAGTCCTATTTATTCTGATGAATTCTGTCGTTTAAATAAAGAAGTTCTGACCCGTTCCGATTCTTTATTTTCCGAACAAAGCTCTGATATTGAAGAAGAGGGAAATCTGTGTCTTGCTCTGCTGATGGGGTATAATGCCACTATCTATGATAATGGAGATAAGGAGCGGAAAAAACAGGTTATTTTGGATCGTATCTACAATATTATGAGTCAACTTCCGGCATCTTTATTAAAAATGCGTTTACTGACATGGGGATATAGTGAAACGTATGATGAAGAATTGGCTCATGAAGCACATCAACTTATTGAAACGTGGAATATTTCAGACTTAACGGATGAACAGAAGGAAATAATAGAAGAATTGAGAAATTTCGAGGAGAATCAATATCCGTGGGAAGAAGTGCAAGAATAAATTTCCGCAAATCTATCAGGTTCTTAATATTACAATTATAATCAATGAAAAATTTTGCATTAATTGGAGCGGCGGGGTTACATTGCTCCCCGTCATCTGCGTGCCATCAAGGACACCGGAAACCGCTTGGTTGCGGCTTATGATAAATTTGACAGTGTTGGGATTATGGATAGTTTTTTTCCGGAAGCATCCTTTTTTTGTCGAACATGAATTGTTTGACCGTCACTGTACGAAACTGAAAGGTACTGACAAGCAAGTTGATTATGTCTCTATTTGTACTCCTAATTATCTTCATGATGCACACATGCGTTATGGGTTGCGTTTGGGGACTGATGTGATTTGCGAAAAGCCCTTGGTCTTGAATCCTTGGAATGTGGATGCCTTGGAAGAAGTGGAGAAAGAAACCGGACACCATATTTATACAATACTTCAACTTCGTCTGCACCAGTCTATTATTGATTTGAAGAAGAAAAATAGAGAACGGTCCTAAAGATAAAAATTTATGATGTGGACTTGACGTATATCACTTCACGTGGCAATTGGTATTATACAAGCTGGAAAGGTGATGTACACAAGAGTGGGGGGAATTGCGACCAATATCGGCGTGCATTTTTATGATATGCTTTCATGGGTGTTTGGTCCTGTAAAGAAGAATATTGTTCATGTATATACACATGACCGTGCAGCAGGATATCTGGAGTTGGAAAGAGCGCGTGTCCGTTATTTTTTAAGTATAAATTCAGACAATCTTCCTGAAAATGCAGTACAAGGGGAGAAGCTTACTTATCGTACAATCAATATTGACGGTGAAGAATTTGAATTCAGCAAAGGTTTTACGGAATTGCACACTGAAAGCTATAAGGATATTCTTGCCGGTAAAGGTTTTGGTATTGAGGATGCACGTAATGCAATCAATATCGTGTATGATATTCGTCATGCAGAACCCATCGGTTTGAAAGGTGACTACCATCCTTTGGCAAAACTGCCTTTAGCCAAACATCCATTTGGGTGGTAAATAATTCTTGAGAATGAAATGGTTATGGATATGAAACTTCAAATGGTTGACCTTCATGGTCAATATTTAAAGATAAAAAAGGAAGTGGATACGGGTATTCGGCAAGTCATTGAACTTCTGCTTTTATTAATGGCCCTCAAGTAAAAGAATTCGCTTCCAATCTGGCAACTTATTCCGGTTGTAAACATGTAATAACTTGTGGTAACGGGACAGATGCTCTTCAGATAGCATTGATGTCTTTAGGCTGAACCGGGAGATGGAGGTTATAGTGCCTGCATTTACGTATGTTGCTTCTGCAGAGGTGATTGGCCTTTTTAGGTTTGATTCCTGTGATGGTGGATGTAGATTATGCCACTTTTAATGTGACAGCTGCCAATTTGGAAAAGGCGCTAAGCCCGAAGACAAAGGCTATTATCCCGGTACATCTTTTCGGTCAGTCTTGTGATATGGAGCCTATCATGCAGTTTGCTGTAAAACATCACTTGTATGTTGTGGAGGACAATGCACAAGCCATCGGTGCTACATATACTTTTTCCGATGGCACTAAGAAACATACCGGTACCATTGGTCATATAGGATGTACTTCATTTTTCCCTTCAAAAAATTTGGGCTGTTATGGTGATGGAGGAGCAATCCTTACCAATGATGATGTATTGGCCGAACAGCTTCGTATGATAGCCAATCATGGTCATGCGGATAAAGTATCACCATGCGGTTATCGGATGTAATTCTCGTCTGGATACTGTTCAAGCTGCGGTTTTGAACGCCAAATTGAAACATTTGGATGAATATTGCCTTGCTCGCCGTGAAGCGGCACAATATTACACTTCACATTTGAAGGATGTGCGAGGCATCATTACGCCGGAAGAGTTGCCTCAAAGTACTCATGTTTATCATCAATATACTTTGAAGGTATTAGATGGTAAACGTGATGCCTTGAAACAGCATTTGGCAGATGCCGGTATTCCTAGTATGATTTATTATCCGTTGCCCTTACAGCAACAAGAGGCATTCCAAAAAATAACACGTGCTGCAGAGTCTTTGGATAATGCTGAAAAATTGGCATATTCCGTTCTTTCCCTTCCTGTTCACACCGAACTGACTACTGAGCAGCAGGATTTGGTTATTGATAGCATAAAAGATTTCTTTAAATAAATACACCTATGCAAGATTTTTTTGCTCATGAAACAGCAACCATCGATGATGGTTGCCGGATTGGTGCGGGTACAAAGATATGGCATTATAGTCATATCATGTCCGGATGTGTGCTTGGAGAAAGATGCAATATCGGTCAGAATGTGGTGATTTCTCCAGATGTGGTATTAGGGAATAATGTAAAGGTTCAGAACAATGTATCAGTCTATACTGGTGTGACGTGTGAAGATGATGTTTTTTTAGGTCCTTCTTGTGTCTTTACCAATGTTACCAATCCTCGTAGTGCTGTCAACCGTAAATCCGAGTACGCCAAAACTCATGTTGGCAAAGGTGCCACTATTGGTGCCAATGCCACCATCGTTTGTGGACACGATATTGGTGAATACGCATTTATCGGTGCCCGGTCGGTAGTTACTAAAACTGTTCCTGCTTATGCTTTATTGGTTGGTAATCCTGCCCGTCAGATGGGTTGGATGAGTGAATACGGTCATAGGCTTGACTTTGATGAAGATGGGGTTGCAGTTTGTCCGGAGAGTAAGGAACGTTATCGGTTGAAAGAAGGTAAGGTTGCTAAACTTTAATTTTTTAGTTCTTTAAT
>ENA-OQDX01000046-OQDX01000046.1-human-gut-metagenome-genome-assembly--contig:-NODE-46-length-13857-cov-0.951930_pt1 | contig 13857 bp, 13 predicted proteins | sample MGYA00242788_ERZ504621 | MGnify/ENA primary metagenome ERZ504621 (study PRJEB26092, sample SAMD00036303) | human gut metagenome | host: Homo sapiens | study: EMG produced TPA metagenomics assembly of... | reverse complement strand
CCGTTCTTCTCCACCAGGGGGACTATCATCTCATTGCAGTGGTTTCTTGCCTTACTGACCTTTCCTACTACCAGCTCGTATGTCTCGTCTATCTTCCTCCTTTGTACCTTTCCCGCCTTGAGTCCTGCCCCGAACTCCCCGCTGTCGAACTCGAATCCCAGCCTTGAGTCCTCCAGCAACTGCTGTTTCCCGTATTTCACGCTGTAGGCCACTTTCTCAGGTGCTATGTCCAGCACAAGCTTCAGCTTCCCGTCGGGAGATGCCACAGAGAACTTCTGCTGGGCTGAAGCGGTACCAAGGCAGAATAGGAGGGCACATATAATAAAAAGTTTTCTCATTTTTATAATAATATATTTAGTTAGAAAATACAAGCGGAATTTACATTTTTCAAATTCCGCTTGAAATATGATAGTATTATTTAGGGTTTTGTACTAAATTAGAATTACGTTGTAGCTGATCAAATGGTATTAGCATGAGATTACGTTTTGTATCATTAGTAGGCTGGTGTTCCCACCAAGTACCTTTTGTGAAATTATTATCAAAACGAATAAGTTGACTTCGACGTAAGCCTTCTAATGCAAATTCTACACCAAGTTCTTGAAGAAAACGACCATATTTTACTGGAACTCCATTATAAATTGTGGTAGCTTCTAATTCTGAACCGGTTAATTCATTGGTTGTATCGAAGTTTCTTCTACGTACTTCATTTACTAATTCGGCAGCTTCTTGTGAGCTACCTCCTGTACGGAGTATACATTCAGCTTTCATCATTAATACTTCGGCATATCTCATAATGACATAATCATTATCAGGAGTACCTGTTGCACCTATTTTGATTTCATATTTGCCAAAACGATACCCTTGATACATGGTAGCATCTCCACTAATATTAGTAACATCTTTGGTATAACTGAGCAGCATTTGTGGGTCTCCGCACCAACCATTTGTCCATAATGGAGTACCATCAAGTGCATATTGTTGTCCCATGCGCCATGTTTTTTTCTAAACGCTTATCACCTTCTATATAGTTATCAAAGAAAGTAGGAACTCCGACGCACCCACCATCAAGCCAAGTGGCTTGGAGGTTGAAAGTTTGCATTTGAGAATAGTGTAAAGTTTTGCGTGCCCACATATAAATTTGACCACCTGATTTGGTTTCATCGAATGGAATTACAAACATTGTTTCATTACTCAATTCGTTATTTGTAGAAAATGGGAGTGAATAATCTCCGTCTAGTCTATATTTATTAGTAGCAATAATTTCATTGCATAAATTTTCACATTCATTATACATGGGAGTTCCTATCCATGCTTCAGCATTCAAATATAGACGTGCCAAAAGCATTTTTGCGTTCCATTTATTAAAACGTCCATAGGTGTTTAAGACATCTTCACTTAAGTTATTGATATTATTTTTTTAATTCCGACTCAACGAATTCAAAAACTTTAGACCGTGGCTCTGTTGCTGGTAAATAACCATCAGGAACATCAAATCGATCAATAATGGGAACATTACCAAAAGCTTCTAGTAGTAAGTAATAATAAAATGCGCGAGCTACTTTTAATTCTGCAATATAATTTTCTTTACCATTCATTTCTATTGTTGAATTTTCAAATTGGTAAAGAACTCTATTAGCACTTGAGACACCTGAATATAATGCATTCCATATATTGTTTAGATGTGCATCTTCTTCCATCCAAGAATGTTGGTGTAAGCGAATATAAATACCTCCATCATACCATAAGCCATGATTTTTAACTGGAGTAACACAAACATCGGTAGTTTCTTCTAAATCCCACCAGTTTGAATGTTCTGTTAAGGTACGCATACTGGAATATATGGGAACCATGGCTGCCAAGAATTCAGATTCAGTTTTATAAAAGTCTTTTTCAGGGATGCTACTAAAAATTTCTTCATCCAAATTGGTACAAGAACTGAATAAAGAGATAACAGCTAAAAATGCACCAGTAATATATTGTTTTTTGAACATTGCTGTAATTTTTTAAGGTTAAAATAAAAGATTTAAGCCAACAGTGAACTGACGTGTAGTAGGATATAATTCGCCTGCACCAGATCCTTCAACACCAGGAGCAAGTCCTTTAATACTAACTTCTGGATCTAGTCCTTTATAACCAGTCATTGTGAGTAAATTATTGCCTGCTACATATAGACGAAGACGTTGAATGACTTTTTTGTTTTTTAAGATTTAAATGTATATGCCAACATTTATATTATCCAATTTTACATAATCACCATCTTCTACATAATAACTTTGCATAGCAGGAGCACCTTTTACATATGAATTACTACCAAATGGTTTTTCCAATACTGAGCGAGGTAGATTGCCTTCTCCAATACGTGAGGTTGTTTCCCAATGCATACGTTGGCGGTTCAAGACTTGAAAATTGAATGCACCGCGGAACATAACAGATACGTCGAAACCTTTATAGCTTAATGCTAAATTTAGACTTCCATAAGTTGTTGGAATACCATTACCAATAACTTTTTTGTCGCCATCATCAGCATCAGTCAATAATTTGGGTTGACCATCAGTACCATATACCATCCATAAACCATCAGATGTAAGACTATGAGTCTGGAAACCATGGAAATTACCAACGGGATCACCTTCTCTTACTATGTGAGTATGGGTTTGAATTGGTGAACCGGTAGCTCCTTCATACCAATAATCTTTTTGATAAAGTCCATTTGATAAAGAAATGATTTTATTTTTGTTATAGGAAAATGTTCCTGTAATGTCAAAACGTAAATCGCGTGTTTTAATAGGAGTACCACTTAATAACAATTCGATGCCTTGATTTCTAATTTTTCCAACATTTGCCATCATACTTGATACAATGTAAGGTGGAGTTGGTACTTCATAGGTAGAAAGTAGATCTGAAGTTTCACGGTGATAAATATCAATAGAACCAGAAAGTCTATTTTTTAGGAATGAAAAATCAAGTCCCAAATTTAACTCACTCTTCGTTTCCCATTTTAAATCGGGATTAGGATTTTGGTATGGACCTGCACCTTGTGTCCATTTTCCATTAATATATGCATATCCACCATAATTTAACAAATACATGGATAGTAAATTAGATGTGACTTCATTACCTGTAACGCCATAACCTATGCGAACTTTTAAGTCATCTACCATTGGATATCTTGCATAAAATTCTCTTTGCTAATGCGCCATCCTGCTGATATAGCAGGAAACCAACCCCATTTATGGTTATCTCCAAAGCGTGATGAACCTTCACGGCGTAAACTGGCCATAAACATATACTTTTCATTGTAATTATAAGTCAATCGACCAAAAAATGAAATTAGTTTATGAGTATTTCTATAACTGGTCATAGCTGCCTTATTATCCTTCATATCATTCATAGAACCAATATTCCAAGGTCCAAACATATCTGTTGGAAAATCTTTTGCCCATTGATATATACCTTTAGCATCATCATCTTGGTAACTATAACCTATCATGGCACCTAGATTGTGTAAACCTAATGATTTGGTATAATCACCTACCAATTCTAAATTCTTTTGCATTGTATTATCAGCCCAATTCCAAACATTACCATAATCTCCGTTTACCACAGTAGTCATATGTTTAAATGTATTGCTTTTATTCTCCATGCGATCAAAACGTTGCATAGCTCCCATCACACTTAGATTAAGACCTTCAATTGGTGATAAAGTTATTTTCCCGCTCATCATTAATTGATTGTATCCTTCTACATCATATTCTTCATTAATCATGGCAACCGGATTATAAGGTTTAAGATTTACTTTATATTCCGTATAATTTCCATTTTCAACATAGATAGGGCGGGTAGGATTTTCTAATAAAGCATTTAAATAGGCTGCATACCATGCACGTTGTTGGGTGACATAACTATCATTGATATTGAATTGAAAGCGTAATTTATTATTGAACATATTATGATTTAGACCTATTTTAGCTGTAATAGATTCACGATCTGTATGACGAATGACACCTTCACGTTTGCGATAATCTATGGAGCTACGTAATTGGATTCAGCGCTACCACCTTTCAAAGAAAGAAAATGATTGTGGCTGATAGCTGTACGACTAATAGCGTCCACCCAATCAGTGGTAGTTCCCTCATCTTGAATACCTGGAAAATCAGGATCATCTGTTAATCTACGATAATCATTGGCTGTTAACATATCAGCATGTTTTGCAAATGTTTCAAATGAGATAGATCCATTATACTCCATGGAAAGTTTAGTCGCTTTAGCACGATTGGTAGTAATTACAATGACACCATTTGTACCACGAGTACCATAAATAGCAGCTGCAGAACCATCTTTTAGCACATCTATAGATTCTATGTCTTCACTTGAAATAGCTGTTAAACTACCACCTGGAATTCCGTCAATAACGATCAATGGACTAGTATTACCAGATAATGAATTAACACCTCGAATAGTCATTTCGAGTCCTAATACAGGATCACCAGTATAATTTGAAAGTTGAAGACCTGCTACTTTTCCTTGAAGGAGTTGTTCGGGACTTTTTACCATCCCGGCAAGAAAATCGTCTTTTTTTACTGATGTAATAGCACTGGTTACTTCACCTTTTTTCATGGAACCATAACCTACCACTACCACATCATCAAGCTGAAATACATCTTCTTCAAGAATGATGTTTAAAAAAGTAGTTTTATCGTTAGTTGGAATGGTGCGAGTAATGTATCCAATATAACTTACTGTTAATGTACTGCCAGGTCTTAATTTTATCTCAAATATTCCGTCAATATTTGTTGAAACTCCATTACTGGTGCCAGTTTCCAATATTGTAACTCCTGGTAATGTGTTGCCTTTTGCATCTTTTACGACACCTTGGAAGTTTTTGGTTTGTGCAATAGCTAATTGACATATGCATAACATATATAATATTGTCATTAGTCGAATTGTATTGGACAAAGTCCTTTTTTGATAAAAATTTAGCATAGATTCAAAGTGATAAAATGTTTAGATAAATAATTATATATTTCTCAGAGTATTTTAAAAAGGTCGTACAATTTCTAGATCGTCTACTGAAGGTAATGTTGGAAATTTAGCATGTGGTTCAGTTTGATACCAAAATACAACAGAAGAAATGTCTGATTTCTGATCGAGATATCGGCCGTCGTTACGCCATCCAAGATCTTGAATTGTAACTTTTAAATCCTTTTCAAAACGGATTGGATCAAGTATGTGCCAACGATACATGCCAAAACGTTGTTGTGAACGATAAACTCCATCTGGGCGAATAATCTGATGTAATCCTGCATAAGGAGTAGTGAATTCTTCATATTGATGCGTCGTTTTATTTTCAAAGTTGTAAGATCCGCAAAAGTAATCTTCTGTACCAGTACCGCAGATTGTCGGAAATTTCTTATCACCATCCATGAAGAATTTAATTTCACCTTCACCCCACCAACCGTTATTATTCACTTGCCAAGCAATATATGTACCAACGTATTGTCCTTTACCTTTAATACCATCAACCAATACATGGTCAGAATTTATATTAGGATTTGAGCGACGGAATTGTGCATGAAAATAAGCTGCATCCTCAGGAACTTCTGTTAAAGTGTAGTTTATTTGGTAATAAACTCTCATTTCATTATTGGGGTCAATGTTTTCCATTGTAATTTTACATTTTTTGCGGAAAGGCATTTGCCAATAACAATTGAACGCACTACCAGGGTTTACACAAACTGCTAATGAACTTAATGGAGAATATAGTCCCCAACCACTGCAGAAAAAATCACCTATAGGGCACTCTACAGAAGGTTCTTTTTCATCATCCCAATAAAAGCGAATAATTGTTTTTCTCCATTCACCTGTTGGTGTCATCCAAATTTGTTGTATAGAACCAGGGCCTTCGATTTCTGCTAAAGTAAAAGTTTCGTTAGGGCCAATGTTTACATAAGGATTGACTTTCCAGCCTTGCCCTAAAGTTTTAGCTGCATGATGTGCATTAGCTTGATTTATTTTTTTCTTTATCTGTAATTGGATCAGCCATACCACCTTTACCTTTCTCACCTGTAAAGTTTTCAGGGCTGATGGAACGTGTCTTGGCATTGGATAAGCGATATAAATTACCCATATTCATGTCAAGTCCATTAAAATTTTGAGACGTAAATGCTTATAGTTGCCATACATAAGGCTGCTAAGATAAAAAATTTGATTTTCATGGTTTAAATAAATTAATTGGTTTATATACTTAGTTAATGGTTTCAGCAAGTTTTGCCAGTTCAAGATATTTCTTGTATAGTTTTTCGTAGATGAGGGCTCTTTTCTCATCCGGCCGGTATTCAGCCTCGATGTCCGACTCCATGTGCCTTGTCGCCTCGTTGATATCCTTGTACACCCCTGCGGCAACTGCCGCGAACATTGCCGCTCCCAAGGCACAGGTCTGTTCCGAGCGGACCACACGGATAGGCATGTCCAGCACGTCCGCCAGCGTCTGCATCACGAAGGGCGCCTTCTTGCTGATACCTCCGATGGCATTGACCGAATCAATGCGCAGCCCCTGGCCCTTCATATGCTCCACAATACGGCGGGAACCGAAGGCGGTGGCTTCCACCAGCGCACGGAATATTTCCGGGGCGCTGGTACCCAGCGTGAGTCCCGCAACGGCACCCTTCACGTTCTGGTCCGCATCGGGGGTGCGGCGGCCGTTCATCCAGTCCAGGGCGACAACACCGTCCTCGGAGGGTTCCATGTCCTGGGCCTCACGGGTGAGTTCCACCAGCATGCCGTCCAGAACTTTCTGCCTGGCCTCCCTCCGGGGATATCTTTCAGTGTCCATGCCAGCATCTTCCTGAACCAGGCGTAGATGTCTCCGAAAGCCGACTGCCCGGCTTCGAAACCGACGAATCCCGGAAGCACCGAACCGTCCACCTGGCCGCAGATTCCCTTGATACAGCGTCCGCCTACCTCGTCTTTGCCGGCAACCATGATGTCGCAGGTGGATGTTCCCATGATACGTGTCAGTATCCCCGGGGCGACGGATGCGCCTACGGCTCCCATATGGGCGTCCAGCGCCCCCACGGCCACGGCGATTCCTCGGGGAAGTCCAAGCCTGTCTGCCCACTCGGGTGTCAGTTCCCCTGCCTTGGTGTCGCTGGTGTGGGTTTCTGTGAACAGATGGGGGAGCATTTCCTTCAAGGCCGGATTAAGTTCTTCGAGAACTTCGCCGGAAGGAAGACCCCAACTGGCATGCCACATTGCTTTATGTCCAGCAGCACAACGGCTACGAAAAATCTGTTCCGGAATAGTGTTACCAGTTACTAATCCAGTCATCCAATCACAGTGTTCTACCCAAGCATAAGCAGCATCCTTTATAGCGACGTTTGTGTTGATAATATGTAAAACCTTTGACCATACCCATTCTGATGAATAAGTACCACCTTCATAAAGTAAATAATCAAGGTTACGTTTATTAATCAGTGCGTTGATTTGCTCAGCTTCTCGAACAGCTGTATGATCTTTCCAAAGAATAAACATAGCATCCGGTTCTTCTGCAAACTCGGGACATAAAGCTAATGGCATTCCTGCCCTATCAGTTAAAGCAGGAGTACTACCAGTTGTGTCAAAACATAATCCACAAATAGAAGCAATCTCTTCTTCCTTCAAATCAGATAAGGCTATATGTACAGCCTCTGTCATGGATTCAATATAATCCAATGGATGTTGGCGATAGCGATTGTTGTGTGCATCGCAGTAAAGCCCCGCTTTCCAACGGGGGTAAAAACTTACCCCCGTAGCCATTTCACGGCCAGTATATGTATCCACTACCAGTGCACGACAAGAATCCGTACCAAAATCAAGACCAATAACGTATTTCTTGTTTGATTCCATAGTCTAAAGCATTATTTGGTTGTTAACTCTTGTTTTCTTGCAATGAAAAACCCATAATAGGCAATCACTGCAAAAGCAACGGCCGGTACAGCATATGCAGCCATAATACTACCTGTCTGGTCGGAGACAATACCCTGAATTTGGGTCAGAACGGCAGCACCGGCAATAGCCATTACCATGAATGAACCGCCGATTTTAGTATCATCCCCCAAACCTGTAAGACCAAAACCATAAATGGTCGGGAACATCAATGACATACATCCGGAAATACCCATCAGGCAATAGACGCCGAAACTGCCCTTACCGAACATGGCACCCAAACAACACATTACAGCAAGAAGCGCAAGTCCTATCAAGAGTTTATAAGCTTTCACGTACTTCATCATTGCAGTGCATACAAACCTCATGGTCACAAAGAGAATGAGCGACATGATATAGTAAGTGGCCGCAGCCTGTTCTGCCGTACGCGGCAGCAAGTCATCCAATCCAAGCCATTCACAACAATTATAGAATGCGGCAGCTACCGGTTCCACTCCCCGTAATGCATTTACAACAGCATCTGCAGAAGCAGAATCTCCTAAAGAAGCCAATACACCGTCAAAATTCAGCTGTACCATAGCATAACGGATCACGAATGACCATACGGGCTATCTGTGCACCAATATTGAAAAAATTGTGCTATTACACCCCATACATAATTCTTATTCTTTATAAGACGACGAAGAGTGGCACCAAACTCTATTTTTTCACCTTTTTCACTAAGATTAGGCATTTTGGTAAGCCGAATAGCAAGTAAGAGCACCAACATCACCAGACCAAGTACCACATAAGCAGTAGTAACAGCATTCAATTCCTGCCCCTGGATGGCGGCCAGCTCCTCAGCCGGAAGTTGGGCACGCTCTGTCGCTGTCATTCCATTCAGTTGTGAGAGGATGAAAATCTGACTGATCACCACTCCCGTAATCGCTCCGAACGGATTGAAGGCCTGAGACAGATTCAAACGGCGTGTCGCGGTACTTTCAGGACCGATTGCCAATACATAAGAATTAGTAGACGTCTCCAGAACTGAAAGTCCGGCAAAGAGAACAAAGATTGCCAGCAGATACATAAAGAAGCTGAAATCAACATTCACTCCCGAGCTAAGCATGGCAGGATAGAACAGTAAAGCCCCAAATGCATATAGACCAAGCCCCAGCATCACGCCTGATTTATAAGTGTATTTCTTGATAAACAAGGCACCGGGAACAGCACAACATCCATATCCCAACAAATAGCACACTACCTGTATCCAAGCTGTTTTTGAATCACTCATACTCATGATGCGCTTGAAAGCTGCAAGCATAGTATCTGTCAGATTATTCGGCACAGCCAGGCAAAGAAAAGAGTAGTGAGCAGAATGAATGGGAAGAGGATTCCTTTCGGTATTATTTTATTTGATTCCATACGAATTCTCCATTATATAGTTACCCTATTGAAACTTTGTTTTTATTACATTCAAATCTGCTCCAAATAAATCTTGCACGATAGGAACCAATTGTTCATCCTTACCTTGTACATGAATCACCTTTTGCGTATGGACCAATGAGGCACCGGGAGCCAGCTCCGCACCAGGAGAAGACGTTTCAATTTCATAGAAAGGTCCCATTATAGAACCGTCTTCTACCGGACCGTCATTATAAGAGTTGATTACATCGCCGGCAAACGGATCTTCCTGAGGTCCCCATTGGCCATTTACGTAGACTGAAGGAGTTTCGGGAAGACTACACCACAGGATTGTGAGTACGCCTTTCGATGAATCATAACTTCCGCAAATATCCGTTGCCCGTGAAGCCGGCAATCCCAGCTTGGAACGATAGAGCCCGTCAATCTTGAAATAGATAATACCATTTTCCTTTATCAGCCTATCCGCCGGTATCTTACCGAAATATTCATCATTCACAATTGTTCCTTCCGCATCTTGCTTATAAGGAATGAATACAGTAGTGGTCGGTGTAGGATTAAAACAGCCGAGCATCCACACAGATACAAGACCACCCTCTTTTGTCCATGCCTTGTCACCTGTATTGGTAATCTTATTCTCACTCTTGTAAGCTACAATTTTCATATCATTTGTAAGCTGGATATTAAAATCGGCAGCCACTTCACCAGCATCCATCAACGATACAGTACGGTCAATATTCATATCAAAAGTAGTACCGGAAGCATTTGTCAAACGAGTATCTTTCACAAAACGGATGCTACTGTTGTCTTGCGACTTTATGTCAAAAGCTTCAGTATCAAGTACCGGAGGAACTATCCAATTATCATAAACCTGCTCTTGTCCTTCCTTAAAATAAAGTGAGAACGGACCACCTTCCGGACCAAGCCAGAAGCGTTCCTCACCTCCTACCGGATTAAATTGAGAACTGACTTTGCCTTCATTTATGAAACGATAATTAATCCAGCCGTAACTATCACCTTCATCGCCGGAAGCAGAAGTAGTCATTACACGGCCTTGCCATGCAGGAATAACCATCACTTTAGAATTCCCATCAGCAGATACCAATTCAGTATATTCAATGCCGTGGTCCTTTAAGAACTGGGCATCATAAGCATAACTTCCCATCTTGATTTCTTTTTGTCCGCCGCATGATACAAGTATTGCAGTTGCACCTGCCAGCAGAGTGTTTTTCAGTTTGGTTGATTTCAACATAACGCCTGTGTCCTTTATTTATAGAGAGGTCCGTAATTCTTGCAAGCCCTATAGTCACTGCCTTCCATATCCTCGCCAAAAGCGGTCCATGCACTGGGACGGAAAATATCTTCCTCAGAAACATTGTGCATGCATACTGGAATACGAAGCATGGAAGCCAGAGTAATCAAGTCAGCACCGATATGACCATAACTGATAGCGCCATGATTAGCCCCCCCAGTTATTCATAACGGTATATACATCACGGAAATACCCCTTACCTGTCAGACGTGGAGCGAAGAAAGTGGAAGGCCATGTACGGTCAGTACGTTCATTGATGGCCTTGAAGACATCCTTATCCAAGTTTACTGTCCAGCCTTCGGCAATCTGTAATTACCGGACCTTGACCTTTTACGAGATTCAGACGGCACATTGTTACCGGCATTTCACCACGGGTCAGGAACTGGGAAGAATAACCACCGCCACGCATATATTCGCGACTGGCCGGATGCCACTTGGTCGCAGAAAGACAAGCTTCCACTTCCTCTTCCGTAATTTCCCAGAAAGGCTTCATTACCGGTTTATTGTCACGTGTCTGGCAGCCTGTCCCATCAAGCGTACAGGAGCCTGAGTTGATCAGGTGAATGAAACCGTTTGCCGCCTTACCTTCCAATTTCTTACCCGTTACCCGTTCTATGGCATTCGGACTCCAATAAGTACGCACATCCGCAAATATCTGTGCAGTATTGGTCAATAGATGATTGAAGAGCATTGAAGTACAATTCAACGTATCATTTTCCGTAGCGAAAGTAAATGCTTCACGGATACCGTTCCAATCGAAAGAAGTATTCAGTATAGCTTCTGAAAAATCACCGTCAGGCTTATAATCCGTCCACTGGCGCTGTCCCTGGAAACCCGCAGCAATCGCATTGTGTCCCATTGACTCTTCCTTGAACCCCATTTCAGCCAATTTGGGATTGCCAATCATCATATCACGGAAAATAAGAGTCATTTTTACCACGTATTCCCAACGGGCATCTTTCTCTTCACGGGAATATACCAGATGTTCCGGATTAAAGTCTGTCCCTTCATTACTCTTGCAATACTTTTCTGTCCATGCCATGGCACGTGCGAACTCTTCATGGTCATAAATGCCCAACTGGACACGACGTTCTATCTCACTGGCATCCACATACTCATTACGCATGCCCAAATACTCTTGGAAGAAATCAGGATTGGGAATAGAGCCTGCAATGCCCATGGATACACTGCCGATTGAAAGATAGGATTTCCCCTTCATTGTAGCCACAGCTATACCTGCACGGGCAAAACGCAACAATTTTTCCTGTACATCTTCCGGTATCTCCATATTGGTCACCTCCTGTACATCACGTCCGTAAATGCCAAAAGTAGGCAATCCCTTCTGTGTATGGCTTGCCAATGCTGAAGCCAGGTAAACCGCACCCGGACGTTCTGTACCATTAAAGCCCCAGATGGCTTTTGGCATTTCTCCGTCCATATCAATAGTCTCGAATCCATAACACCAGCAAGGAGTTACAGAAAGTACGACACCCACTCCACTATTACGGAATTTTTCAGCCGCCATGGCAGCTTCAGCCACTCCACCAATAGTTGTATCTGCAATGACGCACTCTACGGAAGTGCCGTCACTATGACGTAAGACAGAAGAATAAAGCTCGGCCACTTTATGGGCCATGGCCATAGTCATATCCTCCAATGACTCACGGATACCTCCACGACGACCGTCAATAATAGGTCTGATACCAATTTTCGGCTTTCCACCGATTAATCTTGAATTTCTCATGGTTCAACTGATTTTATTTGGATTAGTTTAAAAAAATATTCATTTAAGTTACTGTATCATTAGTGTCCCATTAAAATTGGGACGAATTAAAAATTAAACAAACTTGACCCATTTGGTCCGAATCGTTCTTTGTCCTTTTGAAATTTAGTTTTATCAAAGAGGTCTCTCAGATGAGTCTTATCAGTCAATGAGATGCTCAGTATTTGTAACACTTCATATTTACTTCTGTCCAGTTGCATATCGTGTTGAATGATTGCCACCAAACAGTAAGCGCATATAGCAGCATATATCTGTATTCGAACAGCATTCTCTGTAGTTCCCCAAAATCTTTTGATTTTAAAGTGCTGCTTGAGCCATTTGAAAAGCAGCTCTGCCTGCCAACGATTTTTATAAAGTCCAGCAACCTGAAGCGCGGATATATGCATCGCATTGGTTATGAATGTAAATTCTCGTTCTTGTTCTTCATCCCAATATTTAACCAGTCTAAGTGGTTCTGGGTAATATTGTTTAGGATAGAATCCTGTCAGAAGTACACTTGCGTCTGAAAGCACATTCCTAGGCAGCCTACGTTTCCATTGGATGGATTTGTATTGGAGATTCTTTTTTGTTCTGACAACAAAGTAAGCTTCAATTTGATGAATTTCATACAGCATTTTGAAGTTATTATAACCGCGGTCAAAGATGTAATAAGAGCTTGGTTCATAAGGAATTTCAATCATAACTTTAGAATCGTGCACGGATGCTTCCGTGATATGAAAGGATACCACCTTTCTTTTTACGGAATTTTGCCCACCAAAAGACTGAAAAACACAGGTCAATAGTTGTCGAATCGAAAGCATAAACATTACCGCCAAGTTTGAAAATATGATCAGCACACTTTTGTCGTGCTTAGCTAACCAGGTAGTAGGCATGTTCTTCAAAGATGTGATAGTCTCTATCCTGGTTTGCTCTGGCCAGTGATGACTTTGATACATTCTTGCCCATTCCTAAATGATAACATTTGGAATGATGAGCTTCAAGAGCAACTATCAAATCTCGCAGACTTTCACGATTAGAAAGTTGACCAAACATCAAAGCAAGTAGTTGATTCCAGCAGGTGAAGTGCTTCACATATTTATCACCACCATACTTGGTGACTATGCGATTAAACTTACTTCGATTCAGAAATGAAGTCAATTGAGCGAAAACGTATTTGTCTTGGAACATATGCCATCGGATTAATCTGATGCAAAGCTACAAATTCAAGTCCGTTCGCTCGGAAAATCGATGTAACTAACTAAATTTCAAATAGTTCAAAGAACTCTTTTAGATTTTAATGGGACAACAATGTTTGTAAAAGGTAAAACAATATGCGTTTTTCAGATACAGAGAACAATATGACCTTTTTGCATAGGTGTGTGTTGGTTAGGAACTCCAAATATGGAGTCGTTGCAGAAAATAATGATGAACTTGAATATTATTGATAAGGATGGAAACA
>ENA-OQDX01000045-OQDX01000045.1-human-gut-metagenome-genome-assembly--contig:-NODE-45-length-14051-cov-0.869147_pt1 | contig 14051 bp, 14 predicted proteins | sample MGYA00242788_ERZ504621 | MGnify/ENA primary metagenome ERZ504621 (study PRJEB26092, sample SAMD00036303) | human gut metagenome | host: Homo sapiens | study: EMG produced TPA metagenomics assembly of... | reverse complement strand
CTCAAAGCGTTGTGCGGCGTGGAAAGTCTCGATGTTCTGCTTTGCCAGGCGAATAGCTGCTTTCAAGTCTTCACTCACCAGGTTTTCCGCTTCCTGCTGTTCCTCTTCCGACACTGCCAGCGAGGCCAACACCACTTTATCAAATTTTTCTTCATAATCCAGCACAGCACGGTCTCCCTCCTCCTTCACACGGTCAATAACACTCCGCACCGTATCAAACAGATTCTCCGTATTCATCACCGGACGTTTCAGAATCTCTTGCCACTGGGATTTATCGGGATTACTAATCAATATCATAATGACATGTTTTTAAAGATTTATGCATAAACCATGATATTATTGGAGGTGTGTCAAAACTCTCTGAAGACTTTCTATTAGGCGCTGATTACGCGGATTTCACGGATTCATTTTACCGATTCCGCGCTATTTCGCGTAATTCGTACCTAATGTCGTAACATAAAGAAAGCGTTTATATACTTTTGACACATCCTCGAGGCTTTAAATTATCATTTTCTCAATCGGCAGCACCAGAATGCCTTCTGCCCCCAGCGCTTTCAGCTTTCCGATAATCTCCCAGAAACACTTCTCGTCGAGCACCGTATGTACCGAGCACCAGCCTTCTTGTGCCAAAGGCATTACCGTGGGGCTCTTCATGCCCGGAAGTACAGAGACAATCTCATCCAGTTTCTCTTTCGGGGCATTCATCAGCACATATTTCTTATCTTCGGCTGTCTTCACGGCATCCATACGGAACAACAGCTCCCTCAATATCTCTTGCTTTTCCTCGCTCATGTTCTTGTTGCCAATCAGTAGCGCTTCGGACTTCATCACAACCTCCACTTCCTTCAAACGGTTGCTCACCAGCGTAGAACCGGAACTTACAATATCGAAAATAGCATCTGCCAGACCGATGCCCGGCGCCACTTCTACCGACCCCGTAATGACGTGTATCTCCGCATTCACCCCATTCTCTTTCAAAAAGCCGGAAAGGATACCCGGATAAGATGTCGCAATCTTCTTTCCGTGAAACCACTTCACCCCCGGATACTCAATATCCTTCGGCATGGCAAGAGACAGACGGCATTTGCTGAATCCCAGACGCTTGATTATCTCCGCATCCTCATTCTTCTCAACAAATTCATTCTCACCACAATGCCTATATCAGCCACCCCAGTAGCCACAGACTGCGGAATGTCGTCATCCCTCAGAAACAACACTTCAAGAGGAAAGTTTGACGACTGCACCAACAACGAGCGCTTCATGGCACTCAACTTTATATCCGATTCTCCCAAAAACGACATGGTCTCGTCATACAGACGACCCTTAGCTTGTACTGCAATTCTTAACATAAGGTTATTTACTATTTACTATTTTGAATGAGATGACAGAAAACAAAACGAGGCTTACCAATATTCGGTAAGCCTCGTCTGTTATGTCATCTGTTGTACATATACACTCATACGCCCACCGAGTTATTCGTTAGGATGATGATGGTGATGATGTGCAACGATATTCTTCATATTTTTTGGATTTTAATGCGACAAAAGTAAACTAAAAAGTTTGAAACTCCAAAAGATTTATCACAAAAAAGTTTTATTTTTTCTTTCAAATTCATCTTAAGTTCACCACAGATTACACAGATTGCACAGATTATTTTTATTCCAATCTATGCAAATCTGTGTAATCTGTGGTGAAACAATTAAATCAACGGCAATATTTCCTCCTGCTCTACTTCGCAGCTATGGAAATGCATTTCCGCTTCCGCCTTCTCCTTCGGAAAGGTAAAGTAGGTGCAAGTGGCTTCTGTGCAAAGTTCGCCCATGCTATTATACAGGCGTGCTTCTATGATAGCAATATTCCGCTTCTGCTCGCGAAGCGAAGCCCGCAGCACCACATGCGTGTCGTTGGTCGATATGGATTTGCGGAAGCGGGTTTCCATTTTCGATGTCACCCCGCCGGTCTGCAGCTTGCGGAACACGACCCAGCCGCAGATTTCGTCCAGCAATACGGACTGGATGCCTCCATGCAACGTATTCAGCCACCCTTGATACTCCGGACGCGGCTTCCAGATGCTCACCACCTCGTCACCGTCCTCATAAAACTCCATTCTCACACCGGCTTCATTGTCGGGAGAGCAACCGAAACAGTTGTAGCCCTCCATATCTTTCCACGGATTGATAATCTTCTTCATATCGTATTCTTCTTTATCTGGTTTTGATTCATAAAGTCTCTCAATAAGACGTTCAATATTAGTCATTCCGATTGAGAACTACAAATTATTGATGCCTTTTTCAGAGAAAAATTAGCGGGATACTGTTCAAAAACCGGTTATTTTATTTAGCTTTGTATAAATGAGAGAGAACAACAAGATGCAAAGAGGGGCCTTTTTCTGCTTATGGATATTATTTACATTCTCATTGTTTGCGCAAAACAAGGAGAACGGTTCTGTCGCATGCGACAGCATCGTATATAAAAATACCTTCAGAAAAGCATTGAAGAAATTCCTCAACTTCAGCGACTTCGACACTACCTATATCAGTCCCAACCGGTACAATTACGCCCTGATGCTCGACCATTTCACCAATTACGAATACTACTCCGTGAGCAATGACGGCCAGCGGCTCCGTTTCTCGCCCAATCCGCACAACAAGATAGGCGCCTACTTTGGATGGCGGTGGATATTCCTGGGATGGGCTGTCGACACGGACTGGCTCTACGGAAAGAAAAGCAAGAAAAAGCGCGGCACGGAGTTTGACCTCAGCCTTTACAGTTCCAAACTGGGAGTGGACATTTTCTACCGTAGCACCGGAAACGACTACAAGATACACAAGGTATCCGGCTTTTCCGACGAGATTCCCTCCAATTATTCCGAAGACTTCAACGGATTGAAAGTAAAGATGAAGGGATTGAATCTGTATTACATTTTCAACAACCGGCGTTTCTCCTATCCGGCCGCCTTCAGCCAGTCCACCAACCAGCGCCGCAATGCAGGTTCTTTCATTGCTGGATTCTCCGTATCCACCCACAATCTGGACTTCGACTATACCAAAGCTGCCCCAAATCATTCAGGAAAACATGAATCCGGGCATGAAGGTGAAGCACATCAAATACACGAACATCAGCCTCAACGTCGGCTATGCCTACAATTGGGTGTTTGCCCGCAACTGTCTCGCCTGCCTGTCGTTCAATCCGGCGGTCGCTACAAGACATCGCGCATAGAGAAGACCGAAGAACGGGAAGCGGACGACTGGTACAAGAACTTCAATATCGACTTCATCCTGCGTGCAGGCGTGGTATACAACAACAGCAAATACTTCGTGGGTACCTCATTCGTAGGCAGGACATACGACTACTACAAGAACAGTTTCTCCCTGAACAACGGGTTCGGCATCCTCCAAGTATACGCCGGATTCAACTTCTATCTGAAAAAGGAACACCGGAAAAGTAAGAAATAGGATAACCGGACTTCACCCCTCTCAGAAGCTGTAAGCACACTCCACCCCTACTATATTCTTCCGCTTATCCTGCTCCCACTGCCTTGCAATAAAAGAGGTCCGCCTCCCAGCGCCCGGACAGAGGCAACGTGATTCCCCCGCGATAACGCATCCGTTTCACCCCGAAATGCTCGGTCCTGTTCAGACCATTATACATCTCGACCGAAGCATACGGCTCCAGCTTGCACTTCGGAATGTCATAGGCAAACTTCGCACGCGAACGCAAGCGGAACTCATCCCTATGCCCATCGAACGTATGCTGAAAAGCGCTCACGCAAAGACAGTTTCACCCTTTGCACACGGGCAGACAGAGTGCCTTCCAAACGGTAGCGGTGCCGGAACTTCCAGCCATCCGCCCCCCCGGTTGCGGTAATGCGTCTCATACCCGGCTCCAAGCTCAGGAAAGGCAACAGCTTATAGCTTCCCCCCCACCTTCAGCCCCCCACCCGGTCTGTCTTTCCCAAATCATCCTTTGTACGCCACTCCAGCCCACCGGAAACAGTAAATGCCGGCTTCAACTTATATTCGAAACCGACATTCGCCCAAGTGGCAAAATCCTTCTCCTGCGCCCGCAGGGAAAAAGACGAAACACCCAGCAACGAAATCAGCAAAACGAGTGCTTTCGTGCACGAAGATATATTACTTACCATAAGCCGTTTTTTGTTAAAGCGCCAAAGGTAAGGATAAATTCTGTAACAATTCTGTAATACTACAAATCTTGTCTGCACATTTCCGATACTTCAATAATACTTAAAAACAGAAACCGAGATATAAAGTTTCTCCGTTCATCCATACAAAAGTTCCGGGAATCAGCAAAGCGCATTTTCCCGGAACAACAATACCTATTGAAAACTTTCCGGTCTGTATCCGACAGACCACGAGACTTAGTCTAAGGTTAATCAGTTTCTCTATTCATCCAAAGTCTTCATCCACGACTCTATTTTTTCCACCATCGGAAGTTCATAAAGATACAGCCAATCGCTGTTATTGGTCATTGCAGCAAGATGGCGGTGGTGATTCTGGTCGGCAATATACCCCTCGGGATTGCTCATGAAGCGGGTTTGCGAATATACAGATTCAGCTCCGCACGCATCTCCTTAAAATAAGAACACACCTTTTTAATCTGCCTCAGACTTGCCGCACGCTCATCCTCTCCGTTCGCTTTATCATAGTTTTCCAAAGCCATCAATAACCGTACCGGATAGTTCAGCAAACGTCCGGTCTGCTCATAAATATCCAATGTATAACGATTGCGCAAAGCATGGGATTCTGCGTCCTGCAATCCTTTGGTTATTCTTTCATAGCGCGCGGCTTCAATACGGGCAGAATCCAATCTATTCTCGTACTTCCTGCTCCACTTTCCCGGCGCCCCGGCATCAGGCAGTTCTATCAAGGTAAAAGCCTCGGTCACTCCCCAAGCCGGATTCCTCGAACCGGAAACAACCAGCGCTCCGTCAAAGAAAAAGGCGGCTTTCTCCATCTCTGCCAGAAAATCCATCTGTTTCCGTTGCAAACCAAACTCACGCCGGGCATGCGCTGTGATGAAATCTTCTATCGTCCTCCCGCCGGGATGCCAGCCATACTCCCCTTGCGCTATGAAACCGCGCATAACAGTTTCCAGATGGGCCGAGCGTCATCCCATGCCGTGGTCAAAATTCCCTCCAACTGATTTTCGGCAACCAAAGCGCAAAAATCCTTGATATACTGTACCCTGGAATTATTACGCGGTATAAACGGAGTTTCCCCGGTAGACGCGGAAGTAGCTCCCATCACCTTCAGACCTTTCTTATGATACCAATTAAGCAGCATCCGATGTGGCAGAATGGTAGGGTCTTCGTAATGCCAGCGCATGTAGATGCAGTTCTTGGGAAACATATCTATCGCTTTATCCAATTCCGCCGTATTCCAGTTCTTCATGACTTCATCGTCCGGCACATTGCGTGCAGAAGCCACCACAGATTGGCATATTTCAACGGCATATCGTCCCAGAATATAGGAGTCCGCCCGTGTGCCACCGCAAAATCGCATACCTTTTTTAAGCCACTCCATCTGCAACTGAAAAGCCGTTTTGCCGGTTGCCTTACAACGCTCATCAATGCCGATGGCCGATATTTCATCGCCGCCTATATGGAGGTATTTGCTTTGTGGCATCGCTTCCATAGCATCCCGATAGAGGTCGAACAGAACTTCGTATGTGCGGGGATTGGAAGGACAGAATTCCCCAATCACTCTTTTCACTCTCGCGCAGCTCCCAGTGGTGCTTCAAGATGAAACTGGCGTGTCCCAACCCTTGCACCAGAGGGCTGATGTTGATGTTCCGTTCTTCGGCATAGCGGCAGATGGCTTGCATTTCCTGCTTGCCGATGGCGTTTGGCGCACCCACTTCGGGACGACGGGTATAGCGCAGCTTGTCCTCCAGCTCCCATATCACGGCATTCACTTTATACCTTGCCAGTTTGTCAATCATGCGATAATAGTATTCCGTCCGGTCCAGATGATGTTTTGTATCCAGATGTACGGCGCGATAGGCTATAGCCGGATAATCCGTAATTTTCATCGCCGGTATCTCCAATGAAAACTGTCGGCTGTCTTCCATCAGCTGCTCCAAGGTCTGGCAACCATAAAACAGTCCGGCCTGAGAACGGGCACGGATGGCAATTCCTTTGGAAGAGACTTCCAATACATACTTCGGGAGATACGGGCACATCCTTTTCGGTCATCGAGAGTGTCACGCCTTTTACCCCTTTCACCGCATATCGCGGAAGCGCATCCAGCATATTTCCCAGAACCGGGATTTCTCCTTCCCCTTTCATGGTGACAAAAGAGAGTTCACCGGCACTTATGCCTTTCCCTTTCTGAATTTCCATCTGCTGCGGCAGAGGCAGTATCTGAAATCGTTTATCCAGACCGACAGCACTCATCCTTACTGACAATCCCAGCAAAAAGAGCAATACAAATATTTTTTCAAGTTTAATCATAATCATCCTTTTTTAATATTCAGCAGAAATCTTTTTCAACATACCTTGTGCTTCCGTCACTATTTCCCCTGCGAATCTTCCCGAAGTCAACGTAAACTTCTGCACAACGGGATTCATCAGATTGGTGGAGAGGATGCGCATTTTTTCATAATCCTGTATACCTTCGCGAAGCAATTCAAGACGAATGCTCGACAAGGGGACTGAAGACAAAGAGTTGTCACTGCGATAAATCAGGCTGAAATCCCCCGCCGTGTTATTTCCATCCCTCACATCCTGCGGGTCGGCCTTGGTCCAATAATCGTAAGCCCATCTCAAGAATCCGTTCAATCCTTTGGCTTTGGCATACCAAGCCACCCACACCATCTCTGCCGGATTGTTATCCAGACTTACATAGGCATTGGGGATGCTCTGCGCGCAACTGGTATAGAAAGTGGCAACAGCATTCGTCGATGTGCGGTCATATCCCAAAATGGTGCTGTAGTCATAAAAAAGCACTCTCCACATCGGAGGAGACGGCACTACCGGCAAGTCCTATTTTCCAATCCGGATTGTGCTGCTTTATGAAAGATACCACCTGCCGCATTTCATCTTCCCTGATTTCGTCCATATAAAGAACAGTCTTTTCAAACCAACCCTTCGTTTTAAGATGACGCTCAAAGGAATCCAGAAACTCATTCCAAACAGTCCGGTATTCGTCACTCCCCACTGTCAGCTTCAACGTCCGGGCTTCGCCCGAAGCATCGGTATATCCGATGGAAGTGTTCCATCCCACCAGAGAAAAACAACTGATTTGTCTGCCAATCCCCCCACGACATCATCTGAGCGACAAACTTGTCGAAACCGGTATAGTCGAAGCTCCATTTCCCATCAGCAGCCTCATGCCACTTAACCATGGTTTGACCTTTGTTGAAAGCGCCGTCCTTGATATAGGCAGTGATAACCTTTTGTCCGGCATCAGCCAGCAACTGATAGAATGGTTTCACCAGAGTGAAATACTCACTCGAAAAAAGGAGTAACTTTTTGCCCATTATCAGCACACAAGCCGGACAGCTGGAAAGGGAACTGCCATAAATCCAAATGGAAAGCCCATTCGCTCACCGGAGGCAAGGCATGATTGACAACCAGCAACCTTACCGTGAACGTCAGTTGCACCTCACCACCCGATTTTACGGTGACCGTGCCTTCGTACTCTCCAGGCGCGGTGCCCGCAGGAATGTCGGCAGTCAGCCAAAGTTTTACCGGTTCCGAAGCAGTCACTGTTCTGACTGCCTCTTCGGACAACTTATCCGCAATCTGTACCGAAGTATGCGTGCGGTATTCATTGCAAACAAGAGCCTTTTCATCTCCCAACACATAGGATGGAAAACGCAAATGCAGATTGGAAGAAGCAATACGGTTGCCGCCGGACAGCAGGTCGCCGATTTCGTACGTCAAGTCATCATACCGTTTTGATTCCGTCCAAAGCACAATCTGCTTATGCACGCGCTCATTCTGCCATACGGTGTCTTTCCATACCGTAGTCACCAGCCTATCATCCTCCTGCCCGGTGAACTTCTGTCCTTTAGCATATCTCACAAACTTACTTTCAAACGAGCCTTTCAAAGTCTCCGAAGGGGTAACGGGCGGCTCGGGATTGACCGGCAGTTCCGGTTTTTCAGTGTTTCCGGATGGCGCCTCGTCCGAACAAGCACTCGTTCCAAGGGAGAAAAAGAACAAAGAAGACAATAATAATGTAATTTTTTTCATAAGTGTCATCCGTTTTTCTTGATTGAATAGTCATAATACGGCGGCTGACTCAAATTCAGTGTAATCGTATAATTCCCAGCCGTCCCGATTTCTATGTCCGTACCCTCTTCCGACAGTTTGGAAAGTCCTTCGGACGCTCCATATACAATTATCGGGTCGCCATAACCGACAGCAATGGTGGTAAACTTCAGCGTTCCTGGCGACAAATCCGTATCCAGGCTCCAGAGACGCGTTTCCGAAGAATAGGTCATAGCCTTCAAGGAACTGATGGCAGAGCCTGTAACCGCCCATTGCGTGTGGAGCAGCGTCATCACCTGAGTCGCCGCATCGAAATTAATCTTCCATACGCCCGGAGAAGTAATTTCGGGGGTTCCGTTATTGGAAGTCCAGTTTCCCCAAGGACCATCGCAAAGCAAAAACATTTCCACCGGCAGACTCTTTCTTCACCATCTCGAACGAGCAGCTTGAACCGTCGGCTCCACCGGAGAAGTCGTAGTAGGAAGACAAATCCGAAGCAACAAGACCGATATTATCCCAATTCGTTCCGGTCAAATCAATATATCCCTCAAACTTGGTATCATAGTTGATGGAAGCAATCTTTTGCGATTTGTCCGGATTGACATAATATCTTTCTCCTTCCGGTCCATAGTCTCCGGTTTTGACGAAGTACATAAACGGCGGTTCATTGTAGACCATCTCAACAAAATAGCTTCCGGTTTCCATGCCGCGTTTCAAGACAAGCTCCCATCTGTTGCCGGTAAAAGTCACCTCGTCACCTACGGCAACGTTAGCCTCAGCCGAGGCATCTGCAAGAACGATTGATTTCACAACGGCCTTTGTCGAAGCCTTTCTGACCTCAAGGGTCAATACATTATCCAGCGTCTTGTCTTCCTTCAACCTGGCACCGCCACATAGTCCATACCCTCGACCGACAACACCAGAGAAGATACCGGAGACACTATCGTGGGATTGGCAGGCAGTTCTTCGCTGCTGCAAGACACTCCACCAACCAAGGTACTTAAAAGTACCCAAAACAAAAATATATTCTTTTTCATCTTGTTCGTTTTTTTAAGGTTATTGTCAATATCCGGGGTTCTGCTTTACTCCGGTCATAATCATTAACTGGTCATTCGGTTTCGGCAGCAGATAGTTATGGTCGTCTATCGTTGATTCCGGATACCAAGGAGACAATTTCTCTTTCAACAGATAACGGCGGCAGAGGTCGAACCAGCGGTTACATTCAAACGCCAGCTCCCAATTTCGCTCGTCAAGAACCGCGTCATCAAACTGTTTCGCCGTCAAGCCGGAAAGTTCGGGCAAGCCTGCCCTTCTGCGAACTTCATTCAGTGCATCATAAGCCTTTTGCGAAGGGCTTCCTTCTGCAAGATTGGCAGCCTCGGCATATATAAGCAATATATCAGAATAACGCAACATGCAGTAAAAGCCATCCGCATTCTGCCCGCTCCCGATGGGCGCATTGTAATATCCGCCGCTTGCAGGACCGGCATCGCGCAGTTTCCCTACGTAGGGCTGAGCCGTGTTTGTCTGCTCCCACGGGGTTCCGTCTATCATGGTCAGATAAAAAGTACCTTTCACACGGCTGCCATCTCCTTTAGGAAACATATCAAAGAAGCGGCTGTCGCTTGTCCAGTCGGCCCAACCTCCTTCACCATTGGCATCGGGACGAGTGGCACGGAATTGATAACCGCCCGTCCTGCTGATGGAATTGCCATAAAGGGTGAAAATAAATTCGGAATTAGTCTGTCTGTTATCATACAGCCACAAGTCGAAGAAATGTCTCTCCAACGAATAAACTTTCTCATTGATGACTTCTCCAGCCTTATCACGTGCCAGCGCATAGCATGAAGTGTCGTTCAACGGGAAGCCTGCCATAGTGAGATATACCTTTGCCAGCAAGGACTTTGCCGTCCAGCTTGTGGGACGGGTACGGTCTTCCCGCTTCGAAGGCAGCGTCGTTTCCGCCGACTGCAAATCCACAACAATCTGTTTATAAATATCAGCTATGGCAGCCTGCGGTTCCACCGACGCATTCTTCTGATTGGCCTCCGTCAGTAAAGGAACCTCACCAAACCAGCGGACCAACTGGAAATAGCCGAAAGCACGGAGGAATTTGGCTTCGCCGTCAATGGGGCTCAACTCCTCTGCCGTGAGATTCGTATTCTGTGCAACCAGTTCTATCGTAGTATTACATGCACTGATGCTCGAATAACAATTGTTCCATAAAATATCCGTCACTTCTTCCGGATTGCCTACTGTGTTAATGTTAACCTGCTCGAATCCTTTCCATCTGACTACCGGGGTACATACATCTTCAGCACCGGCACACGCAACGTAGGGTGCATCTTCTCCATAGAGCTTGACAAGGGGGGTATAAGCTCCGGAAATATAACTGTTGAAATCGACAATTGTCTTAAAGAACTTGTCAGATGTGGGCTGTCCGGTCAAATCTTCCGATAAATCGGCACATCCGCAACAGATGCTAACGGTCATCAATCCCACTACCATTCTTTTTATATTCATCTTTATTTTCATAATATATCCTTAATTTATCAGTTAAAATGTAATATCCAAACCCACCAAGAAGCTCTTTGCCGAGGGATAGATGCCGCGGTCTACCCCGGCAGCCCGTAGCGTCGGTTCCCATACTGGCCTCGGGGTCATATCCGGTATAGTTCGTTATCGTCCAAAGGTTGTTGGCACTTACATAAATGCGGGCAGCATTGAATCCAATCTTCGACAACAGTTGCCGGGGCAGACGATAGCCCAAAGTGATATTCTTCAACCGCAGATAAGCACCTTTTTCAACCCAACGGGAAGAGTTGACATATTCTGTCCCCGAAAATGACGGGATGTCCGTTTCGTTCTCCTGTGTCCAATGCTCTTTTATAACCGGATTGGTAGGAAAAGCATCCGAAGAATAGACTTCACGGCGCACACGGTTCTGATTATAAACATCATTACCCGCTACTCCCTGCCAGAAGATGTTCAAGTCGAAATCGTAAATGGTAAATGTATTGTTGAAGCCAAAGCTCCATGTGGGTTGCGCATTGCCTATGATACCGATGTCTTCTTTATCTATTTTTCCATCCCTGTTGAGATCTGCATATTTGGCATCTCCCGGCTTAGCACCATACAAGGCTGCCGTAGTCGCTTCATTCTGTTTCCACACTCCGGCAAAGGTGTAGCCCAGGAATGTACCCATCGGCTGTCCTACCATCTGCACGTAAGAGCCTACCAATCCGGGAAAGTCGGCATTGCTGGTGTAAATCATCATATCGGAAAGGCCATCCAGTTCCAGAATTTTGTTCTTATTATAGTTCACCGTATAGTTTATATCCCATTTGAAGTTTTTTGTCGATACGGGAATACCACCGAATGTCAAGTCAAAACCCCGATTGGATACCGCGCCTACATTTGTCAGGATAGATTCTACTCCCAATGCCGTGGGCACCTTCTGCCACATCAACAAATCGGTTGTCTTCTTCTTGTAATACTCGGCAGAAAAAACTCAGCCTGCCGCCCCACCAACGGCTGTCGATACCTACATTCAGCTCATTCGTACGTTCCCACTTCAGGTTTTCATTACTCAACTGGGAAATGGCAAGGGTAGGATTGTTGTTGGCATCCAAGCCGGGAGTAAACTTCAACTGGGAGGCAAACGACGGAACAGCCGCATTGCCCAACCGTTCCGTAGCTGGCCCTTAACTTGAATTCGGGGACAACATGACGGAATCTCTCCATAAAAGCCTCTTCCATCAAATTCCATCCTACGGAAAAGGCTGTGAAACCGTCGTATTTATGCCCTTCGGCCAATTGGCTGGCACCGTCGTAACGAACGGAAGCCGACAACATATACCGCTTCTGATAACTGTAATTGACGCGTCCCATGAACGACTGCATGGTTGTTTTGGAAGTTTCCGCCCAAGGCTGCTGCAAGATAGAACCAAACTGTATTCCATTGTATCCCAATCCCACGGGGATGCCTTTGGCTGATGCTGTCGTGCCATCATAGCTATCTTTCAGCATTTCGTAAACACCGGTTGCCTGCACATTGTGCTTACCGAAAGATTTGTCGAAAGTAAGGATTGAGGTACTTTGCAATGCAATATAATTAGACTGCGTTTTGCTTCCGCTTACTTCCGTAGTCGGACCGTTGTTCACTACCTGATTGTCGAAATAGCCTGAAGTCCGGCTATTGGTCTTGTATGAAAACAAGGTCGAAAATTTCAGGAAATCCCAAAACTTATATTCACCCGTGACAGCAACATTAAACACGGAAGCAGAGTTATCATTTACAAACTCCTTGGCATATCCTACCGGATTGAACGAAGTAGGCCCTACACCGCCCGGCTGCGTATAGCCGCCTTCGCTTTCGGAATCATAAACCTTCTTGGTGGGCGACCATTGCAATGCCGAACTGATAGCTTGTTCATATTCACCTTTCTGTGATTTGTTATAGGAAGCAAAGGTGTTCAGTATAAAGCTCAAACGCTTGTTGGCTTGTATCTTAAAATTTGAGCGGAAAGTATATTCCCTGAAATCCGTATTCAAGACAACCCCTTGCTTGTCGACATATCCCCCTGCCAGAAAATAGGATATGCCTTCTTTTCCACCACTCACACTGACGTTGTGCGTGTGGGATATGGCTTCTCTGAATATTTCATTCTGCCAATTGGTTCCTTCTCCTAAAGCGGCAATCTCATCCTGCATAAAAATCGGATTTTGCCCGTTTTCAATTCTCGCTTCATTCAGCAAAGTTGCATAGTCTGTCGCATTCAGAGAAGGTAACTTCTTCCTTACCTGGTCAAATGAAACAAATCCGTTATAAGAGATGCGTGCCTTGCCGGCTGTACCGTTCTTGGTTGTTACAAGAATGACACCATTGGCACCTTTAGAGCCGTATACTGACAAGGCCGCTGCATCTTTCAGAACCTCTATGGATTGAATCTGGTTAGGATTCAAGCTGCCGATGTTTCCGTCTTGTACGCCATCGATAATCACCAAAGGGTCGTTACCGTAGGTCAGAGAGTTTGAGCCGCGAATACGGATAGAGACAGCACCAGCAGGGTCACCACTGGTGTTTTGTACTACAACACCCGATACGCGTCCCTGAAGAGCCTGCGCTGTACTTGTATTGGGAGCAGAGAGCAATTCTTCTGATTTCACGGAAGATACGGAACCGGTTATATCGCTCTTCTTCTGTACACCATAGCCCACAACAACCACCTCATCAAGCATTTCCGTATCCTCTTTCAAGATTACTCTTGCCAGCGATTTATCCGTCACTTTAATATCTACGGTCTTATATCCGACATAGGAAATTGAAATCATGGCATCTCCGGGCACATCCATAAGAGAATATACACCATCCACATCGGTAATTCCTCCGTTGGAAGCACCTTTCACCATAACAGTAGCACCGATAATAGGTTCACCATTGGCATCTACAACAATACCGGTTATTTTCTTTGCAGATGAAGCGTTTTGCGCAGGCTTGCGAATCAGAGCAATTACATTCCCCTGCTCCTGCTTATACGAAAGAGCCGTCTTTGCCAGAAGCTGCCGCATAGTCTGGTCAATCGTTGCATCCTGCACATTCAACGATACTTTCCGGTCCAAATCCGGCAGGCTCTCATTGTAAAAGAACTTATAGGCACTCACCTGCTCTATCTGCTTCAGGGCAGACCTCAACGGCTGCTCCTTGAAGCTGATTGTGATTTGGGAATAAGCACTAAAGGAAATACTTAGAAACAATGCCAGACAGACAGTCCGCACTGCGTTCCGATTACCACTTCTCCCGACAAAGGAGCGG
>ENA-OQDX01000044-OQDX01000044.1-human-gut-metagenome-genome-assembly--contig:-NODE-44-length-14305-cov-0.855551_pt1 | contig 14305 bp, 21 predicted proteins | sample MGYA00242788_ERZ504621 | MGnify/ENA primary metagenome ERZ504621 (study PRJEB26092, sample SAMD00036303) | human gut metagenome | host: Homo sapiens | study: EMG produced TPA metagenomics assembly of... | reverse complement strand
CCCTTGCCGCCGGGATTGAAGCCGTCCGCCATGTCCGCCCTCACCTCGATGCCCTGCATCTTCGGCAGACACCGCTGGGCGTGCGCCTGCCCCCGTGAAAAGGGCAAGCGACGCGATGATTATTGCGATGTATTTTTCTCATGGCAGCGCACTTGAAGTTCGTTAATGGTGCTGGCTCGTACCAAATCCTCGTTCTCAATCACGAAGGACTGGTGACGGCCGCCGTTCTTCTCGTTCAGCTCCACCACGAGGCACTTGTCGTCGGGGATGGTGAACTTCGCCATCGTGAAGACCGTGCGCTCACTTTTTTTGCCCGGCACGAGAGTGGCGTAGTTCTGCGCACGGAGCGGCAGAATGATCTGCTCCTGCACGGCGGTACGTTTCGCCACCTTCTTGTCCACGATTTTCCAAGTGATGTAGTCCACATCGAAAGGCACGTTGCTCTGGTTCTTTATCTCCGTGTGGAAGTAGAGTAAGCCGTTGTGCGTGTAGATGCCTTTCAACAGGTATTGGATGCCGAAACGCTTGCAGCCGATATGCTTCACCTCGCGCTTGTTCTGCTTGTGGATGGACTTCATGATAAGGCGCACCAGCATCGGGCTTTCGCTGCCCAGCTCTTTCAGATAGATTTCCTGCGCATTGTTCGGGCGGTTCACCGTACTGCCGTCATGGATGAAATCGCACATCTCCACGTTGAGTAACAGCGGTTCGGCGGCGTACTTCACGTTGAAGGTGTAGAAACTGCCGTCCTCCGTGATGACGGACATATTCGTTTCGTTGGGAAAATTTCTCACGGTAGCCTTCACGCGGATGACGTTCTCCGCTCCGTCGGCTTTCCCGGCAATCAGGTCGGGCGAGCCTAAATCGACATAGCGCACCTCCGCCGGAAAAATGACGTGGACGGTCTTGTCATAGGTCACTTCCAGTCCGTGCGGCGGTATCATGCGGTCGAAGGTCAGCTTGCGCGACAGACCGTGATACAGGTCGCCGTCCGCCTCCTTCTGCGGATAGACCTCCTTCGTCAAGGTCGGCTGTTCACTTCCTTTGGTCGTTTCAACGGTTACATTCTCCTGCGCGTTGGCAGTTGCGATGCCCATAGCGAGGGGCAAACATGATGATTACTTTTCTCATTACTTTTTGGATTTTTAGTGGTAAATGTTTTTTTTGATTGATTGTTGTTTTCAGTCCTTTTCCTGATAGAGCATGACCCTGTACCCGGCTTCAGATGCACCTTTACGGTTCGCATCTTCTTGGCGATGTACTGGCTCGTGCCTTGTATCAGCCCCTTGCCCAAATCGGAGGCGAGCTGCGCCCCGGCATTGGTGGAGATGTTGATGCTGCTCCCTAACGAGCCGCCCATGTTGGCGGCGACCTCCCTGACGGCGTTCATCTCCATCGAGTTCGGGATGAAGATGCCGGGCTGTCCGTCCGTGTCATAGACCGCAAGCTCCACGGGGATAATCGTGCCGTCGTATTCCAGCGAGGTAATCTCGATGTCGAGCCGCTCACCCTGTATCTTGCCCGTGCCGACCACCACTGCATTGCGTGGGATTGTTCTGCCCGCCACCGCCATAGGCTCCAGCAGGCGCAACCTTACCGTCTGTCCGTCCGTCACGCTCTGCGCACCATGCACACATGCCGGATGGTATTCCGGTCCGATACCTCTGTAGTGCCGACAGCCGTGTTGAACCCCCGGTTGCGCTCCTGCGAGAAGGTGGCGACAAACTCCGCGTTGCTCATGGGCTGTGCAAGGGAGGAAACGACTTGGCGGGTCACTTGCCTTACGGGTGTCGCCGTGTTCTTCTTTCCCTTCTGCACGGTGGAAGCTCTGCCGCCTGTTCCGGCTTTCCTCCGTTCTGACCGCCCATGTACTTTGCCGCCAGCTCATAGGACTTCTCCATAAGTGCCACCTGTTCGTCCATAGATGAAGTCCTGCCCTTCTCGCTTTCCAGTTCCGACTCCAGCGAGGCGATGCGCTCCAACAGCTCATCCATCTCGGCATTGTCGTTCTTCGGCTGTTCGTAGAAGTTGCCGAGGGTGGCGTTCAGGTCACGGTAGGCGGCTGCGGAGGATTGGATGGTCTGCGGCGTGGCGGGCTGTGCCTTTTCCTCTTTGCCGCCCGGATTGGCGAGGTCGAAGTCCGTCCCGTCCTCCGTTCCAGCTATCTCGCGGTCGAACATGTCGCCCAGCTGCCCGATGGCACGGTTGCGGCTCTCCAGACGCTCCTCCATCTCCCCATGCTCGTAGCTTCAGTTTGTCGCCGATAATCTGCTTGTTCGCCTTGTCAGCGTCGGGCATCTCGGGTGTTGTATCCGTCTGTTCCCGGCTGTTGCTCCTTGCCGGAGGACGGGGCGAATATCAGCCACATCGCCCCGATGAACACCAGCACCATAGCGGGCAGGACTATCATCTTCTGCCGTTTCAGCCGCTGCGCCTCGGTCAGCGGTTCGCGCCCCTTTTTCGGCTTTCCCGTGTCGGGAGCGGCTTTGTTCTCTTTCGTCGGTTCATTCTTCGTCTGTTCCATATAAATAAGGTGTTAAGTGATTGTCAGTTTCCACCGGGGTCGGCAGTTCCACCCGTCCGGCGTGTCCCGTTTCCATGCGTAAGCCGTCGTTCCTGCCGATGTCATAGACGGCTCTGCCGAAGGTGTAGAGGGCAAGCACCGCGAAGGCGGCGAGCATCCCCCAGTACGATGCGGCGGCGTGTTTCCGGCGGCAAACCGTCCAGATACCCTTTGAGCCTTGCCACCAGCCGTTTCCGTTTGTCGTGGAGCTTCCAGTACACGCCCCACATTGTTTTTCTGATACTTTTTACTTTCCGTTTCATAATCCGTTACCGTTTGATAGTCTGTAAATCCTTATTCTCGATGATGGTGAAACCCTCGATGGTGAAGCCGTTGGGATTGTCGTCCGACCGTGATGCGTTCAGCAGGCGGCAGGTGGTCACGAGGCTGCGCTCGGTGACGTTGCTTTGCCGGATGATTTTCTGCGTGGCGTAGGTCACGGCTCGGTAGGGATAGGCGTTGAAGTCACACACCACGCTGTCCACCTTCAACACTTGGTTGATGTTTCCGGCGATGATGCGGTTGTAGTACCCCTTCTCGGCGAAGTCCGAATAATAGTGGTACACGCTCTTGTCTGCCAGCAGCAAGGCACGTTTTACGTTGTGTTCAATCGCGCTTTTTTCAGGTGACAGCGTGAAGAAAAGCTCGTGGAAGCGGCGCACATGCTCCCGTGCCTCCGCTGGACGGTTCTGCGACAGATCCTGCGACAGCGCAAGCATCAGCGACTTGCCGTTGTCCAACACATAGATTTTCTCCCGTTGCTTCTCCGCGAAACGGTAGGAGTTCCACACGCTCCACACCGTCACCACGGTGCACAGCGAGAGGAAGACGATACCGAACAGGCGTATCTGCCTGAACGATGATTCGATGTTTTTAAGTGACTTAAATTCCATTGTTGTTTATTCGTTTTTAATTGTCAGTTGATTATTTCAGCAGTTTCCCGGCACGTCCGACCACGTTTCCTGCGGCTGCACCCGCCACGCTGCCCGCCATGCTTCCGGCTCGTCCCGCCATCTGGTTCACGTTGCGACCGTAACCGCCCATGCCTCCGGCTTGGATAATCCAGCCGGCAACGGTGGGAATGGTGAAGTATCCGATGATGCCGATGCAGAGGAACACGATATACACCCCGTCGCTCGAATCCAGCGAGAAGTTCGGGTCTGCCTGCATCCGCTCGATGTCGCTTTGCAGCATCAGCACCTGTATCTTCGCCAGTATGGTGCTGAACATGTCCGACACCGGAAGCCACAGATAGACCTGTATGTAGCGGCATATCCACTGCGTGAGCGTGCTTTGGAAACCGTCCCATACCGACAGGGCGAAGGCTATCGGACCGAGTATCGCCAGCACCACGAGAAAGAAGGTGCGGACGGTGTCTATCACGAGGGCGGCGGCTTGGAACAGCAGTTCCAGTATCTCGCGGAAGAAGTCGCGGATACTCTTCTTCATGTTGTACATTCCCCGGTCGATATACATTCCCGCCATCGTCACCATGTCGGAGGGCGACCAGCCGAGTTCCTCCAGTTGCTTGTCAAATTCCTCGTTGGACACGAGGTAGGCGGTTTCGGGGTTGCGTACCATCGCCTCGTATTCCAGCTTGTCCTTCTGCTCCCGGTATCGGTTCATGTCCAGCGTTTCCGCCTCCAGCATCTTTGCCGTGCCCTGTACGACGGGTGAGAGGATGCTGTTTATCGTGCCCAGCACCACAGTCGGGAAGAACATGATGCACAGACCGATGGCAAAAGGACGGAGCATCGGGAATACGTCTATCGGTTCGGCTCTCGCCAGCGACTGCCATACCCGGTAGGCGACGTAGAACAGCGCACCCAGCCCGGCCGATGCCTTTCGCCACACCCGCCATGTCCCCCACATAGCGGCATCATCTGCTCATAAAGTGAGCGTAAAATCTGATGAAGGTTATCGAACTCCATAGGCTTACCAGTATCTTTCGTTCATGTTCCCGTACAGCCCCATGATGCGGTCGAGGTCGTTCTTTTTCTTCGCACGCAGATAACTCACGGAGATGTTCTTGTTGGTGTAATAGCTCACAAGGTTGCGGTAACGCTTCATTTTGGAGTAGCAGCGTTCCACCACGTCCATGCGCTCCTTGTCGGTCATGGAGAGCGTGGTGATGTTCACCACATTCTTCAGTTCCGTCAATACTTCGTTGCTCTCTTCCAGCAGTTTCGTGTAACCGAAAGCGATTGCCGACAGCTCTTCTGGTCTGAAATTTCCATCACGGAGCATCCTTTGGAAACTGTTTACATAAATGTCGGTGATGTCGCCTACCATCAGGATGGTCTGCTGCACCTTGCGGGCGTCCTTGACGAGATTGTTCACCGATTTGAGGGCATCGTAATACTTTTTGCCCTGCTGATAGATTTTCACCGTTTCCTGAAAGTTGCTCACCATGTTCGTGGCAGTCTTGGAGGTATGGATGATGTTTTTTGGAGGCATTGATGATACCCTGCGCCAGATTGCCCGGATCGCTTACGACCCACTGTGCGCTTGCCCTGCCTGCGAAAAGCAGGCACAGGCAGATAATCATTGTTATTCTTGTTCTCATGTTACTTTGGATTTTAGTGGTTGTTATTCTTCTGTCGGGTGTCCGGCTGCGGTTTCACCCGCACATAGTCGCCGCCCGGCGAGAAGGTCAGCACGTCCGTTGCCTCGTTGTAGGACACGTCGATGCGGAAGCCGGTGTTCATGAACAGGTTGTCGTTTTCCTCCTGCAAGAGATAGGTTTCCGGTTTCAGCTTGCGGCGCAGACCGCTCCGGCGGAACACCGTCACCTTGTAGGCTTCGCCCTCCTTGTAGATAAGCACATCGGGCTTCCCCTCCACGCTCTCCCAGTTCCCGCACAGCATATCACGGCGGTTATCGACCACATCGCAGGATTGCAGCATCATGACCGCCAATCCGATCAGGCACTTGCTGACTTGCAGCATTTTAACTTTTGATAAATTCATACGCATTTCTTGTTTTTAGCTGATGATTAAATGATTAACTTTTGGTTCTCCGCTTCTCGGCAAGTTGCCGGATGGCGGCTTCGATGTCGCCGCCCAACTTCTCCGCCAGACGGTAAACCTCCACTTTCTCCGTTTCCTCGGTGGTGTACGCCAGATACTCTTCCGCGCTGACCTCCGTGGCATAGACCGCCGACTGCGTGCCGCCCAAGCCTATCCACACCTCCTTGTAGAGCCGTGAAGGGTTGTTCGCCATGTTGATGGAGAGTATCTGCGACTTCTCCTTTTCCGTCAGTCCGAGCAACGCCTGTATCTGGTCGAACTTGTTCATGTACTTGCGCTGGTCGAGAAGTATCTTGCAGTCGGAGTTGTTGATGATGCTCTCCTTGACCACGGGAGAGGAAATGATGTCGTCCACCTCCTGCGTCACCACGATTGCCTCGCCGTAATATTTTCTGACCGTCTTGTACATATAGCGCAGATATTCAGCCATGTTCGCTGAAGAGAGAGCCTTCCAAGCCTCTTCCACAATAAGCTGTTTCCGTACCCCTTTTAGTCGCCGCATCTTGTTGATGAAGGCTTCCATGATGATGATGGTCACGACGGGGAACAGTTCGCGGTTTTCCTTAATCGAATCTATCTCGAAGACAATGAACCGCTTGCCGAGCAGGTCGATGTTCTCCGTGGAGTTGAGCAGGAAGTCGTAGCGTCCGCCCCGGTAATACTGCCGCATGGTGGTGAGCATGTTGTCGATGTTGAAGTCGGACTTCTCCACCTTGATGTCACGCTGTGCCAGTTCCTTGCGGTAGTCGTCACGCATATACTCGTAGAAGGTGTTGAACGACGGCACGATGCTACGGTCGGATTGGATGCGCTCAATATAGGCACTCACGGCACTGCCCAGCTCGCCGCTCTCCGTCTTTGTCACCTTGTCGTCCTCCGACTTCCAGAGCGTCAGCAGCAGGGTCTTGATGCTGTCCTTCTTCTCCACGTCGAAGATGTAATCGTCGGTGTAGAACGGGTTGAACGATATGGGCTTCTCTTCCGTGTAGGTGAAATACACGCCGTCCGCTCCGCCTGTCTTGCGTCGGATCATGCCGCACAAGCCCTGATAGGAGTTTCCCGTGTCCACCAATACCACATGTGCGCCTTGCTCATAATATTGGCGCACGAGGTGGTTCATGAAGAAAGACTTGCCGCTGCCCGAAGGACCCAGCACGAACTTGTTGCGGTTGGTCGTGATACCCCGCTTCATGGGCAGGTCGGAGATGTCAAGGTGCAGCGGTTTTCCCGTGAGCCTGTCCACCATCTTGATGCCGAAGGGCGAGAGCGAGTTGCGGTAGTTGGTTTCCTCTGTGAACAGGCACACCGCCTGTTCGATGAAGGTGTGGAAACTCTCTTCCGCCGGGAAGTCCGCCGCATTGCCGGGTATCGCCGCCCAGTAGAGTGTCGGGCAGTCGATGGTGTTGTGGCGCGGCACGCATTCCATGCTTGCCAACTGGCTGCCCACGTCGTTCTTGATATGCTTCAGTTCCTCCGCATCGTCGCTCCACGCCATGACGTTGAAGTGTGCCCGTACCGAGGTCAGTCCGTGGGAATGGGCTTCGTTCAGGTATTGGTCTATCCACTCGCGGTTGATGCTGTTGCTCCTTGAATAGCGAGATAGCGACTGCATGTTACGGGCGGACTTCTCGAACTTCTGCAAGGTTTCCTCACTGTTGTCTATCAGCACATACTGGTTGTAGATATGGTTGCAGGAGAGCAGAAGCCCCACCGGGGAGGCGAATGACAGTCGGCAGTCACTCCGGTCGGTGGAGAGCTTCTCGTAACGGGTGTCGGTAGCCACCTTGCCCGGCAGGTCTTCCGCGTCGGAGAGGGTGTGCAGACACAGGCGGTTGTCGCCGATGCGCATCTCCCTTGCCGAAAGCTCGATGTCCTGCAAGGTGGTGTCACCTTCCGACATGAGCGAGAAGTAGCGTTCAATAAGTCCCGTATTTCCCTCAGTACCCACAATCTCATCGGTGGAGAGGCGGCGCAGCCTGACAAGCCCGCTGTCGTTCATGATGCGCTCGAACTGTTCGCAGGCTTCCAAGAACTTGGTCGTGGTTTCCCTGTCCAGCTCCTTCGGGATGATATGTCCCCGGCACAGCGTGCTGAAATTGCTCTGCATCCGGTTACGCTCCTTTGTTGTCTTGGTCAGGTAGAGGTAGCAGGTGTGTTTCAGGTACGGACGCTCGTTGAAGTGACGCTCGAAAGAGCGGCTTAAAAAGCTCATGTCGTCCTTCTGAAGCTCCGGTTTGTAGCGTTCCTTGATGAACCAGTCCTGTTTGTGGACGACGGAGTAGTCCGGCAGCACCTTGATAGCCTTGCACCAGCAACTGTGTATCGCCTCGTACTCCGCACCCGTCACGGTGTAAAGTTCCGGCAGTTCCACCTCGAAAGCCACCGTGATGTCGGCGTCCTTTGAGATGATGCAGCCATGCTCCACCGCTAAAAGTGGGAACCTGTTTTCCAGTGTTGTCATTTTCGATGTATTCCTCATTGTCTTTCTTCCTTTCGTTGTCGTTTGAACAGACGGGGTATCCGCCGCCGGTTGATAAGGTATCGGGGATGGCTCCGTGCCGCTCCTAATTTCATCAGCCCGTGTTCGCCGTACCGGGCGTTCAGCGCGAAGGTCTGCCATACAAGGAGGGAGGACGATGCCGCGCCGAAGCCGATACATATCCACTGGTCGATACCGACCATGTAGAGGATGACGAACAGGACGAAGAGAGCCAGCAGACCTCCGCAGAAGATGAAGAGGTACTGTGCCTTCAAGCCCTTGAACTCTACCGGACGGCCGATACCCTTGTTGATTGGGTATTCAGCCATACATTATTTATTAAAGGAAGAATGAGCGCAGGATGGTGGCGGCAACAATCAGGAAGATGCACGCGCCGAACCACGAGGCGGCTGTCTTGCTGGTGTCGGGGTCGCCCGATGAAAACTTGCCGTACACTTTTACGTCCCCCGATAAGCCCGACGTACTGCACCGATGGCGTATATCAGTTTAGTTCCGGGGTCGAAATAAGAACTCACCATAGAGGTGGCTTCGTTGATGCCCGCGATGCCGTTTCCCTGCGCGAAAGCGGAGGCGGTTGCGGCGATGACAAGTGCCGCGGAGAGGATTGCTTTTCTGTTTTTCAAGATGTTCTTGTTCATAAACTGTTCTTGTTTTTTTGCCGTCAAAAGGGTGGATGGTCCTTTTGTCGGGCGGTTGATACTTTGTTTCTTTACTTTGGTTTTAGTGGATGCCCGTTTGTTTCCACGGACGTGGGCGTGTCCGTTGCGGATGGGGATGCGCCTTGCGTTTCCTCGCCGCGTGGGTTGATGTCATTCTTTCATGTTCATTTCTTTTATTGTTGTCATACATAGTTGCGAATGTCGAACTCCTCGATGTTGTCCGGCACGACGAACTCCTTTTCAGGTTTCTTCAGCCGAATCTCGATAAGCCCCTTGATGCGGATGCCTATCTCCGAAGAGCCTTCCATCATTTTCTCGTACAACTCCGTGCCCTCCATGTCGGTGAACACCTTCGCCGCCTTTTCACGTTCCGCCTGTGTCGCGTCCGGGTTCTTGGCGGTCTTGCAGGCGTCGTCAATCTCGTCAAAGCTGCTGCCCGAAGCCCGTGGCGTGTCCGAGGCGTCCTCTTCCGGTTCGTCGTCCCCGTATCCCAGTTCCTCCGGCGGTATGCTCGTGAAGGTCTCATCGAGTTTTTCCTCCGGAACTTGTGCCGGGCGGGATGCGTTTCCCGTTTTTCCGTCGTCAAAAGTAGCCTCTTCCTCCGACAGCTCAATGCCTTTTTCCATAGTGGCGGCTTCTTGCGTCGGTATGGCAGCGGTTGTCCGGGTGGATGCCATCCTGAAACGGCTCTTGCCGATGATGTCCGCCTTTTCCGCAGGGACTTCCTCGTGTGCCGCTATGCGTTTAGCCTCATTCCCGTCCAGTGACCGCCATAATCCGACAATGCCCTTGAAGAAGCGGACAATCCGCGTGTCCATGATGCGCTCGTAAAGGAGCAGGAACAGGAACCAGAGGTTGCAGCCGACCGATACCGCCAGCAGAATGTCTGTCATGCTGATTGTGTAATTCATATCCTTCCGTTTTTGGTTAGAATACTGAATTATAATTTCGGGCATAAAGGCTCTTTATCGCATCCTCGCACTGGTTGAAGTGATGCGTCAGCACATGGTCGATGTAAGCGGACAGCATAAGCCGGTCATGCCCGATTACACGGGTGATACACATGATACGCTCGTGGTACTCCGGGCGCACATACGCCATCTTCCCCTCACGTGCCTTTACTTCCGAGTCACGGATGAACAGACGTTCATAGTCCTTCTCGCAGCATTTGCCGCTTACCGGGACAGGCGACAGGATTTCCACACTCGCCTGCACTTGGGCAAACATACCTCCGCAGTCTTGCTGTGGTCTTTTTTCATTCGGTGTCATTTCTTTTTCCATTTTCAAATCAGATCTTCACGTTGTTTCTTGTACAGTTCGTTGATTCTCTCCTTGTGCTGTTCCAGATGTTGGCGCAGCACGGTATCCACATAGCCGCCCACCGAGATTTCACCTCCGGCGATGTCGTTCACGATTCTGAGGATTTTGCCGTGGACATCGCGGCTGATATAGACACACTGGCGGGTCTTTATCTCGTTGCGGCGCAGGAACAGCTCGTTATAGTCCTCATCCTGCCTTTTCCGGCGGCCACTTTCCCTCTGCGCTTTTTCCCGTGTTACTGGTTGCACAGGAGGTGGTTCCGGTGCGGCGGTGTCCTCTTCGGTCGGTGCAGCTGCGGGTACTTCCTGTGCGGGGCGCAGTGTCCCGTCCTGTGTGCGCCGCCCGATGGAAGCTAACAGCAGTTCCTCGTCGATGCCTTCCGTGTTCACTTTCCTGCTGCCCATGCTCACTGCGGTCTGATGATGTCGCTTATCTCTTCGGAAAACTCCCGGATGCCACTCCCTTTCAGCAGTGCCGTGTCCATCGGGAAGATGGTGGAGCGGAAAACGCTCTTGCGCTCTTCCGAAAGGTCACGGCGGAACTTCTTGCTGTCGGGCAAGCGGGTGGAAAGTACCGGAAAGCCCATTTCGGCTATCACTTCCTCGTAGATGCCGTACAGGTCGTTCCTCTCCCTGCCGTCCACCATCGTCCAAAACAGATAAAGCCCCTTTGTTTTCGCCTGTCCGGTAGTCATCAGCCTGTCGCGGAACATTGTGACGAATTTCAGGGTACTCTCCACAACAAAGCGGTCGGCACTCAGCGGAGTGAAGATGTAGTCCATCTGCGAGAGCGTCTTTATCACGCCGTTACTACGGAGTGTGCCGGGCATGTCGAAGAACACCACGTCGGGTTTCACGTCCTCAGTGGCAATCATCCTCTCGGCATCGTCGAGGGCGTTCACCGCATTGCTCTTGACGATGGTGTAGGCGTTCTTTTTCATCCGGCGGAAATGGTCGCAAGCGAGAGCCTTGAAGTAGGTGCTGCTGTCGATAAGCCCCATTTCGTGTTCGCGCAGCCCGTGGATGCTGTGCTGCGGGTCGTCGCAGTCCACGACGGCGACATTGTAGCCTTTCACGTTGTGCAGGTAGCTGGCGGCAAGTGCCGTGACAGTGGATTTGCCGATGCCACCTTTCTGTGTTGCGAATGCAACGAAGATTTCCTTACTCATAGTTCCATTTATTTTAATTGTTGAAGATTTCTTTTTCTATTTATATGCGGATTTGGTTGCTACATTATCCGCTTCAGTGAACAGACACATGGGCGGGTCATCGCGTATCCGGTTCTGTGGTGAAGCGGTGCGGCGAACAAGTGATGAATGACGACACTGCGTCATGAAGTCATTGAATCTGTACTTCACCAGATTGTCGGATAACCGGGGTTCCGACGGTTCGGGTATCCGCTTCGGCAAGTATCCGCCGAAGCGATTGTCCGGGTATTTGAATGTTCCTTTTCTCATATTTTCAAATCGTTCGTTTCTTGAATCATGCTGCAAATAAACAAGTATATTTTGGAACCTGTATCACTTCTCCGGCAAGTGGCAGCACGTTGCGCCGGTTGGCAGTCATTGACCGGGTCAAGCATCTGTCCAATACAGCTTTAAGGGCGTAACTTTGCCCCCCCGGACAGCAGGGTTCGCCGATGGTGCGCGGCCCGGAGTCCTGAAAGGTATTTTCCCAATCCGTCCCCTGACGGATTTTTATGTTCACCTGAACATAGCAAGGTATGTTTTCAGCCGCTCAAAATATTTTTGAGCATCCCGGAAAACGCCTTGCCCTTGCAGGGGGCGGGCTTTCCCTCCGAAGTCGGAAAGCCTTTCAGAACTGCGGTGCTGTGATCCGAAGCGGCGGCTTATGCCGTCAATCCGCTAAATCCAAAGTAATATGAAAGAGAAAAGGAAAAGCAAAGCAGGGAGAAATCCCAAACTTGATCCGGCGGTGTACCGTTACACCGTCCGTTTCAACGAGGAGGAACACAATCGTTTCCTCGCCATGTTCGGAAAATCGGGTGTCTATGCACGGTCGGTTTTCCTCAAAGCGCACTTCTTCGGACAGCCGTTCAAGGTGCTGAAGGTGGACAAGACGCTGGTGGACTATTACACCAAGCTATCGGATTTTCATGCGCAGTTCCGCGCCGTGGGTACGAATTACAACCAAGTCGTGAAGGAACTGAGGCTGCATTTTTCAGAGAAAAAGGCGATGGCGTTGCTCTACAAATTAGAGCAACACACCGTCGAACTCGTGAAACTGAGCCGCCGGATTGTGGAACTTTCAAGGGAAATGGAGGCGAAATGGTCGCAAAAATCAGTGTAGGAAACTCGTTGTACGGCGCGATTGCCTATAACGGGGAGAAGATTAACGAGGCGCAGGGGCGGTTGCTTACGACCAACCGCATCTACAATGACGGTTCGGGAAAGGTGGACATCAACAAGGCGATGGAGGGTTTTCTCACCTTCATGCCGCCACAGATGAAGGTGGAGAAGCCGGTGGTGCATATTTCGCTCAACCCACATCCGGAGGATGTGTTGACCGATGCGGAATTGCAGGATATAGCCCGCGAGTATCTGGAAAAACTCGGTTTCGGCAACCAGCCTTATCTTGTTTTCAAGCACGAGGACATCGACCGCCACCACCTGCACATCGTGACGGTGCGGGTGGACGATAACGGGAAATGTATCAGCGACAAGAACAACTACTATCGTAGCAAACAAATCACCCGTGAGCTGGAGAAGAAATACGGGCTGCACGGCGCGGAGCGCAGGAACCGCCGGCTTGACACGCCGCTAAGCAAGGTGGACGCATCGGCAGGTGATGTGAAGAAGCAGGTGGCTGGCACTGTGAAGGCTCTGAACGGGCAGTACCGTTTTCAGACGATGGGCGAATACCGTGCGCTCCTTTCCTTATATAATATGACGGTGGAGGAAGCGAGAGGCAACGTGCGCGGACGGGAGTATCACGGGCTGGTTTATTCCGTCACGGACGACAAGGGTAACAAGGTGGGCAACCCGTTCAAGTCCTCGCTTTTCGGGAAGTCCGCAGGTTATGAAGCCGTACAGAGAAAATTTATCCGTTCCAAATCAGAGATAAGGCAGGAAGCTCGCCGACATGACGAAACGCACCGTTCTTTCCGTGCTGCAAGGCACTTATGACAAGGACAAATTTGTATCCCAACTCAAAGAGAAGGGCATCGACACCGTACTGCGCTACACGGATGAAGGGCGTATCTATGGAGCGACGTTTATCGACCACCGCACAGGATGTGTACTGAACGGCTCTCGCATGGGCAAGGAGCTTTCGGCGAATGCCTTGCAGGAACACTTCACCCTGCCATACGCCGGACAACCGCCGATACCGTTATCCATCCCTATGGATGCTGCGGACAAGGCATACGGACAGACCGCATACGACCGTGAAGACGTATCGGGCGGAATGGGCTTGCTCACTCCCGAAGGTCCGGCGGTAGATGCTGAGGAAAAGGCTTTCATCCGGGCGATGAAGCGCAAAAAGAAGAAAAAGCGCAAGGGCTTGGGTTTGTAATCGGAGTATCAACAATTAAAAAATCAATGTATGTCACAACAAGAAGACGATTTGAGGGCATTGGCGAAAATCATGGATTTTCTGCGTGCCGTGAGTATTATTTTAGTGGTTATGAACGTGTACTGGTTCTGTTACTCCACCCTGAAAGAATGGGGAGTGACGTTTGAGGTGATAGACAAGATACTGTGGAACTTCCAGCGCACCACCGGGCTGTTCTCGTCTATCTTATGGACAAAACTATTTTCGGTGGTGTTCCTCGCCCTGTCGTGTATCGGCACTAAGGGCGTGAAAGAGGAAAAGATAACGTGGGCGAAGATACATTGCAGCCTTGCGGCGGGTGTCGTGTTGTTTTTCCTGACTGGTGGCTGCTGGAACTTCCGCTGCCACATACGGCGGACACTGTGTTTTATATCGCCACGCTGTCGGCGGGCTATATCTGTATGCTCATGGCGGGTACGTGGATGTCCCGGTTATTGAAAAACAACCTCATGGATGATGTCTTTAATACCGAGAACGAAAGTTTCCAGCAGGAAACAAGGCTTATCGAGAACGAGTATTCTGTAAATCTGCCTACCCGGTTCTACTATAAGAAGAAGTGGAACAATGGCTATATTAACGTTGTAAACGTTTTTTCGTGCGAGTATCGTGTTAGGAACGCCGGGCAGCGGGAAGTCATACGCAGTAGTAAATAATTACATAAA